>MDTG01126977.1_pt1 | contig 14981 bp, 9 predicted proteins | sample 811421 | NCBI WGS metagenome assembly MDTG01 (sample SAMN05326645, study PRJNA326480) | marine metagenome | isolation source: seawater | place: Pacific Ocean: South East | collected 2011
ATCAAGAAGCTGGACACCTACTCGCTGATCCTGCTCGATATCGACGACTTCAAGTCGATCAACGACACCTACGGCCACGCCGTGGGGGACCAGGTGCTGCGGGCCGTCGCGGGTGCTCTGCGCCTGACCTCGGGCGACCGCGTGTTTCGCATCGGCGGCGAGGAGTTCGCCGTGGTCCTCGTCAACTGCAGCTCGAACGACGCCAGCAAGGTCGCCGAGCGGCTCGTGCGCCGCGTGCGCGAGGAGGTCGAGATCGACGGGCGCCCCGTCACGGTCTCGGCGGGCGTGGCCTGGGCCGGCCGCCCGGGCGAGCACGAGCGGGTCTACCGAATGGCCGACCGCGCGCTCTACCACGCCAAGCTGAGCGGCAAGGACCGCGTCTCTCGCTACGAGATGACCCGGGTCGCCGCCTAAGGGACCTTTGGTCCCTTAGATAGAGCAGCGAAGGCGGACGGGCTGCCTGGGGGGGTCGGTTGGCGAGATCGCCATGAAGTCCACCCGTTTCGTTCAATGAGGGCGGCCGGGGGCGGGTCCCTTCGCGAGAAGGACATGGCTTCCAACCCGGGTCTGATCTCCTGCTCTCCGACGGGTCTTGGACGGCGACACGCTGCCTTCACGCTAAGGGATCACGGGTCCCCTAGAACCAGCGCTCGCCAGACTCGGGCTGCGGCTGATCCGGCTGCGCCTGCGGCTTGCGCCCCGGGAAGCGCGCCACGACCGTCAGCGGCTGCCCCTCCCGGGTGAGCTCGATCGAGACCGCGCCGCGGGCCGCGCCGACCGCCTCGCGCAGGTCCTCGAAGTCGCCGATCTGGCGCCCGTCGAGGGAGCGGATCCGGTCTCCAACGCGCAGGCCCGCCCGCGCGGCGATGCTCCCCGCGCGCACGACCTCGACCGTGACGCCGTCGTCGGCCATCGTCACGCCGAGCTTCGCCCGCCCCTGGCGCTTGCGGTTGCCGAAGAGCAGCCGGAACTGCTCGGCCAGCATCCCGAGCCCCGCGCTGGGGACCTTTTGATAGCGGGGCGCCCGCTCGGCGTCCGCGGCCTGCACGGCCACCCCGTAGGCGAAGCGCGCGATCTTGACCACGCCCGCCACGTTGACGAACTCGGCGTCGTCGCTGGGGCGGTGGTAGTCCTCGTGCAGGCCCGTGAAGGGCACCAGGACCGGCACGCCGCGCTTGTAGAAGGGGTCGTGGTCGCTGTTGGCGTTGAGCCCCTGCTCCTGCTTCAGCGGGAGCCGGAGCTCGGCGTTGGCGCGCTCGACCCAGCCCGCGAGCAGGTCGCCGGTCTTGACCCCCGCCAGGCTCAGGGGCTCCTCGTCGAGGCGCCCCACCATGTCGAGGTTGATCATCAGCGCGACGCGCCCGCTGATCGAGGGGCTGCGCACCCAGTGGCGTGAGCCGAGCAGGCCGCGCTCCTCGCCGTCGAACCAGGCGAAGATCACGCGTCGCTTGAAGCGCTGCTGCGTCGCCGCGAAGGCGCGCGCGATCTCGAGCACGGCCACGGTGCCCGAGGCGTTGTCGTCGGCGCCGTTGTGGATCTTGCCGCGGCCCCGCCCGAAGTCGAGCGAGCCCTGCTGGTAGCCCAGCCCGAGGTGGTCGTAGTGGGCGCCGATCACGATCGCCTCGTCGCTGCTCCCGTCGCCAGCCCACTCGGCGACGACGTTGCGCAGGGCCTGGTCCTGCCCCCGGAAAGGCTGGAAGTAGCCCTCGCTGCCGGCCGGCTTCAGGCCGATCTCGCGGCACTGCGTCGCGAGCCAGTCGCCCGCCAGGCGACCGCCCTTGGCGCCGCTCCCGCGGCCCTCGAGCTCGTCGCTCGCCAGGTAGCCGATCCCCGCCTGGACGCGCTGGGCGGAGACCGCCTCGGCGCCTTTGAACTCGGCGGCCGAGCTCGAGCTGGCGAGCGTCCAGGAGAGGGCGAGCGCGGAGAGGAAGAGGAGCGAGGGGCGAGCGCGCATGGGGAGCCTCCAACGAGTCCCTCTACGCTACTCGCCCCGCGCCCGTTGGCGGGCCCTCAGACCTCCAGCGAGCGAGGCTCCAGCGTCCCGAGGTCCGTCCAGCCCTTGGTCTCGCCCTTGGCGCCTCGGCGCGCGACCTGATCGGCCGTGCGCAGCGGGTCCGGCACGCGGCACTTGCCCGGCAGGTCCAGCACCAGCGCGGCGGCCTGCTCGAGCGAGACGAGGTGCCCTGGGCTGACGTAGACCGGCTTCACGCGGGTCGCCGTGCGCAGGACCCAGCCCACCGCCTCGCCCTCGAGCTCGACGGCCTGCTTGCCCCCGCGCCCCTGGCCAGGCTCACCTTCGTAGCGGAGCAGGGTGCGCTTGGCGCAGCCGATGCTGGGGACCTCTCCGCCCACGCCCACGTAGCAGGCCACGCCGAAGCGGCGGGGATGCGCCAGGCCGTGCCCGTCGATCACGAGGACCTCGGGGGTCTCTCCGCGGGCGCGCAGGGCGGCCAGCGTGGCCAGCAGGACGGGGCCTTCGCGGAAGCAGAAGGCGCCGGGGACGTACTCGGCGGGGACCGGGACGCGGGCTCCGTAGCGGCGCTCGTTCTCGCCCGCGCGGTGCAGCACCGCGCCGACGTGGCCCCACTCACCCTCGTATTGGACGTCCAGCGCGAGGACCCGCGGGCGCGCGGGCAGCAGGGCGGGGGCGCGGGGGATCTGGACCCGCTGGGCCAGGCGGCGTTGGAAGGCCTGGTCTGCTGGGTCGACGCGGGGGGCTCGCTCGTCGCTGGTCGTCGTCATGCTCCTCGGACCGCGCGCAGCGAAGACGCTGTCAGCGGCCCAGGGGTTAAGCTCGGGCATGCGCTCAGCTGCCCTGTTGTTCATTCTGACCTGCGCGCTGCCCGCCCTGGGCAAGGACTGCGGCCGGCTCCCGACGGGCAAGAACCCGACGATGCCCGAGCTGGCCGCCGAGATCGCGCGCGCCTCGGCCAAGCACAACGTGCCGACCGAGATCATCAAGGCCATCGCCTGGCGCGAGAGCGGCTGCCAGCAATGGAAGCCCGACGGCAGCTTCGTCTACAACAAGACCGACTGCGGGCTGGGCATGTTCCAGCTCACCGGCGCGACCGCGCGCCAGTTCGACGTCGAGAAGCTGAAGGACGACTGGAAGTACAACCTCGAGTGCGGCGTGAGCGTGATGGTCCAGAAGTGGAAGCGCGCCGAGCGAAAGGGCCAGGTCCCGACCAGCCCCGAGTCCCGCCGGATCCTCGAGAACTGGTACTACCCCGTCGCCTACTACTACGGCGCCAAGAGCGAGAGCTACCTGGTCAAGGTCTACGAGCACCTCGAGAAGCGCCCAGGTCGGCTCCAGCAGCTCCTCGCGCGCGGAGTCAAGATCACGCTCCCCTCGCAGGTGATCGAGGGCTTCACCTTCGGCGACAAGTTCGAGGCCCTGCCCAAGGACGTGTTCCGCGACAAGGCCGGCAACGAGCACCGGGCGCCGACCCACACGGGCACGGTGGGCGACCCGCGCACGATGGCGATGCTCGAGACCCTGGTGGCCCGCGGGAAGAAGTACCTCGAGAAGGGCAAGACGAAGCAAGCGCTCAAGTATCTGCTCAAGGTGATCGAGGCCGACCTCGACACCCCCCACGAGGCCGAGGCGCGCGAGATGCTGAAGCCCGTCGAGGAGGCGGCGCGCAAGCTGCTCGAGGAGGCCAAGCAGCGCGGCGAGAGCGACCCCAAGGTCGGGCTCAAGCTGCTCAAGCAGCTCAAGAAGGACTGGAAGGGCCACCCGATCGGGGACGAAGCCGACCAGGCCTACGACGAGCTGCGAAAGCGCTGAGCCGGTGCAGCTGACCGGGCGCTCGATCTGCTGGAGGCGGAGCCGGGGCTCCGGAGCGGAATCGAGTGGGTTGTCCAACCCGCTGCCGTCGGACGCTCGTTCCCCCCACGACTCGCGAGCGCCGCTCTCTGCGCCTTTGCGTCTTGGCGCCTTTGCGTTGCAGGAGCAGTCGGAGCGCCGCTCTCGGGGCCACCTCCCTGCGCGAGGTCGCCCGCCATGGGAATGACCGCTGCGCTCCTCCGCGTCGGGTCAGAACAGCTCGATTGCATCGCAGCCACGCCCACGCTCGCGTTCGAGCTCGTGTGGCCCGAGCGCGAGCCCTCTGGTCCGTCCTCCCCCGTGCTGGACCTCGACAAGAACTGGAACGGACTTCACTACCTCATCACCGGAAGCGTCAGAGGGGGCCCGCAGCCGCAGTCCTCGGCGATCCTCGGCGGCGGAACCTGGGTCGGTGAAGACGATGCCGTCAAACTCCTGACCCCGAACGAGGTGCGGGAAGTCGCTGGCGCGCTGCTGGTGCTGACCTCCGGCGACCTGCTCCGTAACTGGCCGCCTGGCTTCTTCGCGCGGATCCGACTCTACTTTCACGGTCCTTACGACGAAGAAGCGCGGGACGAGCTCCTCGCGTTGTTCGCTGAGCTGAGGGACTACTACGCCGCCGCGGCCGAAGCCGGACAAGGAATGCTCCTCGTCCTGGCCTGAGGCGCTCCTAGCCGAAGCAAGGAGCGAGGGCGCTCAACCGCTCGGGGTCGACCCGCGCGAAGTCCGGCGTCTTGATGCTCGTGCCCACGATCGCCCCCTCGGCGTGCGCGAGCAGCGGTCCGGCCGTGTCGACCGACACGCCGCTGCCCACGATCACGGGGGTGCCCGCCGCCGCGGCGCGGACCTGCGCCACGCGCTCGGGCGTGGGCGCCGAGCCGGTCGCGCTGCCGGTCACGACCAGCGCGTCGACTCCCGCCGCCAGCGCGCGTGCCGTCGAGGCCTCGAGCGTGTCCTCGGGGTCGAGCAGCGCGTAGTGCTTGGGATGCACGCTCCCCAGCAGCGCGGCGTCGCCGCCGAGGCGGCTCCGCCAGCGGGCCAGGTCGGCCAGGTCGACGTCGACCTCGAAGGGGGGCACGTCGGAGTAGGCGTAGTCGCTGCGGACCCGGTCGACGAGCACGTCGAGCCACACGAAGCGCGCGCCGCAGGGGACCAGCGAGAAGGCGACCCGGTAGTCGTTGGGGAGCACGTTGACGCCGAGGGGGAGCAGGTCTTCGCGCGCCAGCTCGCGGACCACGACCGCCAGGGAGGCGGCGACCTCGGGCCCGACGAAGGGGCTCGGGCTGTGGTCCTTCCAGTTCTCGATCAGGGCGGCGTGGGCGCCGCCGGCGGCCAGGGCGCGCAGGTCGGCGCGGGCGTGCTCGACGACCGCCTCGAGGCCGGGCGAGTCGGGCTCACCCGGCAGGGGCGGGAGGTGGACCATGCCGAGCAGCGCCTTGCTGCCGGCCGAGCGGCCCGAGCTCCCCGAGTGGCTCTGCCAGGGGAGGGCCAGCTCAGTCGCTCGTGGGGACTTCGCCGTCGGTGACGCGGAACATGGCCTCGATCGGCTTCAGGGCGCGCAGGCGCAGCTCCTCGGGGACCGTGATCTCGGGGGTCAGGTCGCGCAGGCAGTCGCGGATCTTCTCCATCGTGTTGCGCATCATGTGCGGGCACTCGTTGCAGGCGCAGCCGGTGCTGGTCGGGATCTCGATGAACTCCTTGCCCGGCGCCTCCTTCTTCATCGCGTGGATCATGCGCGCCTCGGTCCCGATCAGGAACTGCGTGGCGTCGGACTCCTTCGCGTAGCGGAGGATCCCCGCGGTCGAGCCGATGAAGTCGGCGTGCGCCAGCACGTCCTCCTCGCACTCGGGGTGCGCGAGCACCAGCGCCTGAGGGTGCTTCTCCTTGAGCTGGATCAGGTGCTTCTCGCTGAAGATCTCGTGGACCATGCAGGAGCCGTTCCAGAGGACCATCTCCCGGCCCGTGGTCTTGGCCAGGTAGGCGCCCAGGTTCTTGTCGGGCGCGAAGATGATCGGCTGGTCCTGGGGGATCGCCTCGATGATCTGGACCGCGTTGCTCGAGGTGCAGGTGTAGTCCGACATCGCCTTGAGCTCGACGCTCGAGTTGACGTAGGTCACGACCACGTGGTCGGGGTAGCGATCGCGCCAGGCCTTGAACACGGCCGGGGGGCTGCCCTCGACCAGGGAGCACGAGGCGGCGAGGTCGGGCAGGACCACGGTCCGGGTCGGGTTGAGGATCTTGGCCGTCTCCGCCATGAAGCGGACCCCGCAGAACACGATCACCTCTTGCTCGCACTGGGCGGCCTTGCGCGAGAGGGCCAGGCTGTCGCCCACGAAGTCGGCGATGTCCTGGATGTCGGGGTGCTGGTAGTAGTGCGCCAGGATGACGGCGTTCTTGTCCTTGCGCAGCTGCTCGATCTCGAGCTCGACGTCGTCACGAATGGTCGTGGTCACCCTGTCTCCTCTCCCTGCTGAGTTCCCTCCCTAGAAGGGCGTCCCCGCGCAGAGCTTTCAGACTTTACGCGTTGTCCTGTCCCCGGGAAGGATCGCCCCGGGAAGGATCGGGTCGGGGGCGGAGGTCGAGCTCGGTGCGCTCGACCGGCGGCGCGGGCAGGTCGCGCTCGGTCCGGTCGAAGGGACCCGGCTCCCCCTCGTCGGAGTCGCTCAGCTCGGGCAGGATCGGGAGGCTCGTCTCCGTCGCCGCGAAGCCGTGGTCGTCGTCCTCATCGTCGTCGGAGTCGCTCAGGTCGGGCAGGAGGGGGAGCTCGTCGCTGTCGCCCTCGACGGCCCGAGCCCGGCGGGGACGGGTGTCGGGAGCCCGGGGGGTGGCAGCACGGCCCGCCTCGGTCGCGTCGAAGGGCCCGGGCGCCGTCCCGCTGGAGCGGGGGATCTCCGACGCGATCGCGGCCTCGCTGTCCAGGGGAATGATGAACTCGGGCTCCCGCCGGCGCGGCTCGGGGCGGCCCTCCTCCTCGTCGGGCGACTCGTAGGACTTGTGCTGGGCGAGGGCCAGGTCGAGCCAGTGGGCGGCGTAGAGGAAGCCGAGCACGAGGGCCATCTCGAGCAGGTGGAACTGGCGCACGATCGGCAGCGCCGAGGCCGCCTCGCCCGTGAGCTGAGCCAGCTCGAGCGAGGTCACCAGCGAGCCGAAGAAGCTCTGGCCGACGGCGAGCATCAGCTTGCTCGTGATCCCGCCCAAGACCTGCATCGCGAAGTAGACGAAGGGCAGCAGGAGGAGCACCCCGCGCAGGGTGCGCTGGTGCTGGAGCTGCGCCACGCCAGGGAAGAGCAGGCGCAGGAGGCGGATCGTGGGCGGCGGCTTGAGGTCGCTCTCGAGGGGCTCGAAGCGGTGCGGGCTGCTCACGAAGAGCAGCGCCACCAGGAGCAGCAGACCGACCGGGACCGCGAACAGGAACTCGTTGTGGTAGCGAGCCATCGCCAGGGTCGTGTCGTGCTGCAGCTGGAAGCGGTCGAGGGTGTCCTCCCAGCCCTCGGTCGGCTTCAGCCCGAGCACGTTGAGCATCAGCTTGTAGGGGAGGACGCGGCTCCACTGCTCGGTCGCGAAGAGCAGCCGGTCCCGGTCCCGCGAGGTGGGCGGCGGCGCGGCGGGCAGGGGGGGCAGGGCAGGGCGCTTGGCCTGAGCCAAGCGCTGGCGGGCCCAGAGGTAGCCCGCCCAGGCGGGGTCGAGCGCGGCCAGCTTGGCCTCGGCGGCGTCGATCTTGGCGGCGTCCTGCTCCCCGCGGGCGCGGGCCAGCTCCAGGTAGGGCTCGAGCTCCGCGCTGGCCTCCACCCGCCCGAGGGCCTTCGCGCGCCGCTGGCCGGGCTGGCTCTCGGCCCAGAGCAGGTAGTGGCGCGCCGAGGTCACGCCGAGCTTGAGCAGCACGTGCTCGAGGTCGCCCAGCTCCTCGCCCCGCGCCCGTCGCACCCAGGCCAGGGCGTAGATCGCCTCGCGCGAGGGGCTCTTGGCGATCAAGTGCCGCTCCGAGGTCCCCGAGCTCAGGTCGCCGCTGAGCATCTCGCGCGCCGCCGGCCGGTCCGCGAGCAGCACCACCTGCACGCTCGCCTCCTGGAGCGCGAACAGGAGCAGGAACACCACGTAGACCACGATCAGCGCCACCTTGTCGGGCAGCGTCAGGTAGGCAGGCAGGGCGTAGTGGGCCCGCACGGTCGGGCTCTCCCACCACAGCTTGAGCCGCGCCCAAGCGCTGAGGAAGCCCAGCCGGCCCAGGTCCCGGATCGAGTGGCGGCGGTAGCGGAGGAGCAGCAAGAGCAGCACGCCGATCACGACGCCCACGAAGATCGGCTGGAGCCGGATCGCGTGGTCGGCCCGGGCCAGGTTGAGCACGTTCAGCCCGGCCAGGCCCTTGCGCGGCCGCTGCTGGGCGAGCGCCGCCGGCAGCGCGGGCGCGGCGGACTCGACCTCGCTCCGCTGGCGCCCCGCGAGGCGGAGCGCCTCCCGGGCCCAGCGCCCGTCGCGCAGGTTCGGCGCGAAGGCGTCCCGCCAGCGGGCGAGCTGGTCCGCGCGCTCCCAGCGCTGCTGGTAGTGGCCGCAGCGATCGGCCCAGTCGGCGAGCCGCCGCCCCGGATCGAGCTCGCCCCAGCCCGCCCACTCGGGCAGGAAGGGTCCCTGCTCCCAGCGCTCCACGAGCGCCAGCTCGAGCCCCTGGTCCGCCGCCTGCTCGTAGCCGTGCGCGTCCAGGAAGCAAGCCAGCTCCACGCGTCCCCGCGGGTCGAGCCCGGCAGAGAGCGCCGCCCGGCCAGCCAGCAGCGGGTCCGGGTCGCCGAGGCGCTCGCGGGCCGCCGCCTGGAAGGCCAGCAACCAGGGGTTGGGCGACCCCTCCTCGCTCGCGACGAAGGCGTCGCAGCGAGCCAGGATCGCCTTCCACTCGGCCTCCTCCGGGCGCCGCGTGGGCCGGTAGGAGACGCCCCGCCGCTGGATCGGGTCGAACCACAGGGCGAGGTCCGTCCGGCCCACGTAGAAGGGCGTGTTGCGCTTGCGGCGGCGCTGGGGCGGGAAGGGGTCTGCGGTGCGCAGCCCGTAGAGCAGGTGGCCCTGGGCGCCCGCGAAGAGGGGCTTGCTGACCCCCGAGATCCGCGACGGCTCGAGCTCCTCGGGGGAGAGCCCCTCGCTGGCCAGGACCACCTGCGCCCCGGCTCGGGGCGGGCCCTGCTGGAGCCCGAGGTCAAGCACCTCGGCCGGATCGGGGCGGAGCTCGATGTAGCGCAGCTCGGAGCGCGGCGGCGGGGCGCCCTCCTCGGGGGCAGGCTCCTCGGCCCCTGGGCGGAGGCGCTCGAGCGCGATCAGGGTCTCGAACTCGGGCAAGCGCGCGACGGCCTCGCGCCGGAGCTGATCGCGCCAGGCTTGCGGGTCGCGGCCTCCCTGCAGCTCGCCCTGGAGGTCGAAGGCGAGGACCGAGGAGGCCTCGGACTCGGCCCCGAGCGCGACGCGCACGCTGACGCCGCCCCCAGGCGCGTGGTCCACCCCCAGGACGAGCCCCGGCAGGCGGCGTCGCGCGAGGACCGCGCCGTCGCGGATCCGCAGGCGCACCACGAAGCGCAGCCAGCCGACGACCAGGGAGCGGCCGTCGGGCGCGAGCAGGGGAGGGGAGGGGGGGCCCAGCTCGCCGAAGCGGCTGCGCAGGATCGGGCGGGTCAGCTTCTCGCCGGGGAGCGCGAAGGGCGGATAGGTCCAGCCCGCCGACCCCGCGGGCGCGGCGACCACGATCCGCCCGCGCTTGTCCTGGGTCAGGCTGGGCGGCGCGTCGGGGAGCGCGCGCTGGGGAGTGGCGGTGGCGGTCAGCGCGTCGCGAGCCGCGGCGAAGCGCCGATCGGCGGACTCGCTCCGCCGCGCCGCGAGGGCGCTCAACAGGGGCAGGTCGAAGGGAGTCGGCGGCCCGCTGAAGGCCGCCCGCCAGGCCTCGACGCGGGCCTCCTCCTCGCGGGTCTCGCGGGCCCGCAGGGCGAGCACGAGCTGACGCAGCCAGGCGGCCCAGGGGTCGTCGGGTTGGAAGAGCTCGCTGACGGTCGCGGCCAGGTCGTTGACGCTGATGTCGTGGGGCGGCGCCCGCCCCAGGCTGGCCAGGAGCGCCGCCAGCTCCTCGCCGCCGAGGGCTTCGCTCCCGCCGGCCTGGGCCGCGAGGAGCGCTTGCTGGAGGGGGCCAGGCCCTTGGGCCGCTGGCAGCGCGGCGATCCGCGCGCTGACGGCGTCGGCCCGCGGCAGCTCGGGCAGCGCCCCGCACACCCGCGTCAGGGCCGGATCCAGCTGGAGGGTCCCGCACAGCCGGGCCGCGTCGGCCACGGGCCCGAGCTTGGGCGCGGCCAGCGGCGCGTCCGGCTCGGGCTCGTCGAGGCTGGCGCCCTGGCCGAAGGCGTAGGTCGCCAGCGCGGCGGCCAGCGCCAGCGGGAGCAGGACCGCCACGATCACCGAGCGGTTGCGGACCAGGTAGCGGCCGACCTTGGTCGTCAGGCCCTGGCGGCGCGCGCGAATCGAGGCGCCCTGGCTGTAGCGGTCGAGGTCGAGCGCCAGGTCGAGGGCGCTCGGATAGCGGCGCCACTTCTCCTTCTCGAGCGCCTTGAGGCAGATCGTCTCGAGGTCGTAGGGGACGTCGGGGCGGAGCTGGCTGGGCGGCGCGGGGTCCTCGACCAGGACCTTGGCGATGATGTCGTAGAGGCTCTTGCCCGTGAAGGGCGCCCGACCCGCCAGGCACTCGTAGAGGCTGGCGCCGAGCCCGTAGACGTCGCTGACCGCGTCGACCTGGCGGAACTCGCCGCGGGCCTGCTCGGGCGGCATGTAGGGCGGGCTGCCCATGGCGACGCCGGTCAGGGTCAGGCCCGACACGTCGCTGAGGTCCTTGGCCAGGCCGAAGTCCATCACGTGGGGCTCGCCCTGCTCGTCCAGGAGGATGTTGCTGGGCTTGAGGTCGCGGTGGATCACGCCGGCCTCGTGGGCGTGGTGGATCGCGCGCGAGACCTTGGCCAGGATCTCGGCCGACTGGCCGGGGGTCAGCTGGTGGCTGCGCGCGAGGGCGGTCAGGGTCTGGCCGCGCACGAGGTCCATCGTGAAGAAGTGCTGCCCCTCGTGCTCGCCCACGTCGAGGATCGGCACGATGTTGGGGTGGCGCAGCTTGGCGGCGGCGCGGGCCTCGCGCTTGAAGCGCTCGATCTCTTCGACCCCCGCGTCGCGGATCGACATCACCTTGAGCGCGACGGTCCGCGCCAGCTCGCGGTGGACCGCCTCGTAGACGATGCCCATCCCGCCCTTGCCGAGGATCCGCACCAGCCGGTAGTTCCCGACGATCCGCTCCTCGCCCGGCTCCATTTGGCCAGGGAAGGTCGCGGTGTCGAGCAGGCTCTCGTCCTCCGCCGGCCGACGCGTGGCCGCCGCCCCGGTCGCGCGCCGCTCCTCGCTGCCGCTGGGCCGGTCGAGGGGAATGTCCCGCAGGGTGGCGTCCTCCGCCCGCGAGCTGCGGGAGTCGCTCGGGATAGCCACCTCCAGCGCGCTGTCCTTGCGCACCTCGAGCAGGGTCTCGGAGCTCTCGTCGGGGGTCGCGAGCGAGGCCACCAGGGGCGCGTCGCAGCTGGGGCAGCGCGGGTCCACGAAGTCGCCCGGCACGCTCACGTCCACCCGACAGAGCGGGCAGCGTCGGACGACCGGGGACGAGTCGGGCATAGGGGAGAGAGTCTACTCGCTCGAGCGCGAGCTAAGCCTCGAGCCACGCTTCGCAGGAGCGACGGAAGCGCTCGCAGATCGTGAGCGGCGCCGGCTCGACCACCAGCTCGATCAGCCCGTCGAGCTCGTTCAGGTTCCCTGGCCAGCCGTGGCCGGCCAGGAGCGCCAGGTCCTGCTCGCCGAGGCCGCCGAGCAGGCCGTGCTGAGCCAGGCGGCGCTGAATCAGCAGGGGCAGGTCTTCGCGTCGCTCGCGCAGAGGAGGGAGCTCGAGGGCGGCCCCGAAGCGGTGGCCCCACGCGCCGCGCGAGCGCTCGGGCGTGCAGCCGACGATCAGGCGAGAGCGGGTCCGCCGCGCGGCCTCGGCGACGCGACCGAAGCGCTCGCCTGGGCAGGCGTCCTCGACGTAGAGGAAGCCGCCGCGCGGGAGGTCCGCCAGCTCTCGCTCCAGCACGATCTCGGGCATGCTCTCCCAGAGCACCGTCCAGCTCGGGCTCCAGGAGGGCGCGCCGAAGCCGAGCACGTGGAGCGTGTTGGCCGCTGCGTGGTGGCCCGCCCCCTGCTCGCCGACCAGGAGCAGGTCGTCCTTGGTGCGCGACCAGCGGAGCAGCCCCGCGCGCACCCGGCGCGCGCCGTCGCTGCGCCCGACCCAGTCGCTCAGGGCGGGGTGCCAGGAGAAGAGCAGCGCCTCGGCCTCGGGCAGCCCCGCGCAGGCCAGGCGGTCGATGAGCGGGCCGAGGAAGAAGCGCTGATCGGCCCCGTCGTCCCCCAGGTCGCTGAGGGCCTCGACCAGCTGGCGCCCGAGGGCGGGGTCGGGGTTGGCCAACCAGGTGTCGACGAGCTGCTCGAGGACCTCCTCGGCCAGCTCACCGTCGCCGAGGCGGAGCGCCACCTCGTAGGCGCCCCAGCCCGCTCCCGGCGCGCGGGTCGCGCGCCAGATCTCTTCGTAGGCCCGGTCGTCGGGGTCCATGCCCCTGTTGTAGGCGAAGCTGCGCGGGAGGGCGTGCCTCAGCGCGCCTGCTCGCTGGCGCGCGCGGGTCGGCTCGAGGCGTTGCCGAGTGGAAGGGCTCCGGCGACGTGGGGCAGAGCAGGGAAGGGGCCGGAGCCCCCGGGCTCACACCGCGGCGGGATCCGCGAGCTTCAGGCCGCTGATCTCGTCGGGGAAGTTCTCCTTCAGGCGGCGCTCGACGCCCATCTGGAGGGTGGCCACCGAGCTGGGGCAGGTGCCGCAGGCGCCGACCAGGCGGACCGCGACGATCCCCTGCTCGATCGCGACCAGCTCGATGTCCCCGCCGTCCTGCTGCAGGAAGGGGGCGACGTCGGTGACGATGAAGCGCCCGACCCGCTCGAAGAGGGTGTCGCCATCGCCGTAGTTCTTGGCGGCGCCCGCCTTGGGCTTCTCGAGCGTGCTCAGGATCTCGCTCACCTGGGGGGTCAGCTCGTTCCAGGGGGTGCCCTTGGTGCGGGTCACGGTCACGAAGGTGTTGAGCTGGAAGACCGACTCGACGCCCTCGAGCGCGAGCACCTTGCCGAGGGTCTCGGGGACGTCCTCGTCCTCAGCCGTCCAGGTCTTGCTGGCCGCGCCGAGCGAGAAGGCGAGCACGAACTTGCGCGCGTCCGGGTTGGGCGTGTCCTCGACCCGGAGCACCACCTTGGGCGCGGGAGGCTTGCCGCCGGTCAGCGAGAAGCCGCTGGAGGCGCCCTGGTCGAGGTAGTCGATCCGGAGGCCGTCGAGGGTCGCCTCGTGCTCGGCCTCGATCACCATGTTGATCCCCTCGGCGGTGAAGGCGAAGTCGCCATCATCCTGCTGGTCGAGGGAGAGGCCGAACTTGCCGTCGTCCTCGACGAGGATCCGCACGACGGTGTCGGAGGGCTCCTCGCTCAGATACTCGTCGAGCTTGGTCTTGGCGAGGTCGGTCAGCTTGACGGTCGTAGCGGTGTCGCTCATGGGGGGCGCTCTCAATTCGTACCGTTTTAGGTCGCTTTGCTGGTGGGAACCTACCAAGGCGTCTGGGGGCTGCCAACCGGCGGAGCAGGAATGGCTGGAGGCTGGGCCGAGAGGCTAGTCCAGGAGCGGGGCCTCGTCCGTCCAGGCGCTCAGGTAGCAGCCCTCGCGAGCCTCGATCGACTCCAGGAAGGCCGCGAAGTAGTCGTGACCGGAGAGGGTCGCGCTGTCCCCAATGACCAACAGGAAGCGGCGGGCGCGGGTCAACGCCACGTTGAGGCGGCGGATGTCGGCCAGGAAGCCCAGCCGGCCCTCCTGGTTGCTGCGGACGAGGTCGAGCACGACCGCCTCGCGCTCCTGACCCTGGAACCCGTCGATGGAGCGGACGCTCAGGCCCTGGGAGCGCTCGTCCTCGAGCAGCTCGCGGAGGAGGCGCACCTGCGCGTCGTAGGGCGCGATCACGGCGAGGTCCTTGGGCGAGAGCCCGCGGCTGAGCAGGCGGCGGACCTCGGCGGCCGTCCGCTCGGCCTGGCCTGGGTTCCGCGTGCTGGGGTCGTCCTCGTCGCGCTCGTCGTCCCAGCCCTTGCCCGCCGTGTCGAGGAAGTGCAGCGGCCCCGGACGGAGCGGGTCCTCGCGCACGCCGAGGCCCGCCAGAGAGTGGGCGGCGACGTGGTCGGCAGCCTGGAGGCGGCCCTCGTACATGCTCTCGGAGGGGAAGCGCATGATCTCGCGATGCATCCGGTGTTGGACCTCGAGCATCCGGCAGGCGTCCGGCTGGGCCAGCCGGAGGCGCTCGAAGAAGGTCGTGCCGAGGCCGAGGCGCTCGGCCTCGCGCGAGATCACCGTCGGGGGGAGCTGGCAGGGGTCCCCGGCCATGACCACCTTGTCCCCGCGCGAGAGGGCCGCGAGCGCGACGGGGTCCACTGCCTGGGTGGCCTCGTCGAGGACGACCGTGTCCCAGCGCAGGTCGCCGAGGAGCTCGGCGTCGGCGCCGGCGCTCGTCGAGCAGATGACCGGGGTCGAGGCGAGGATCGCCTTGCGCGTCCGCTCGATCTGCTGGCGCGCGTCGCGGAAGAGCCGACCCGCCTCGCGGCCGAGCTCGCGCCGCTCCTCGCGTGAGCGCGGCTTGCGCGTCCAGCGCGCCTGATCGCGCTTGAGCGCGTGCGCCTCCTTGAACCACTCGCGCGCGAGCTTGGTCTCCTCCGACTGCTCGAGGAGCGTGCCGAGGAGGCGCGGCTCGAGCGAGTCGGAGACGCGGGCGGGGTGGCCGAGGCGCACGATCTCGACGCCGGCCTCGGCGAGGCGCTCGGCGAGGTTGTCCACGGCGAGGTTGCTGGCGGCGGTGGCCAGGACGCGCTCGCCGCGGGCCACGAGCTGTCGGACGACCTCGACCAGGGTGCGGGTCTTGCCCGTGCCGGGAGGGCCGTGGATCAGCGCGAGGTCCCTGGCGGCGAGGGCGAGGGCGACCGCTTCGCGTTGGGGCGGGTTCAGGTCCGGGTCGAAGGGGGCTAGGGGGGTGGGTTGGCTGGGTTGGGCGGGTTGGGC
>MDTG01306426.1_pt1 | contig 14981 bp, 20 predicted proteins | sample 811421 | NCBI WGS metagenome assembly MDTG01 (sample SAMN05326645, study PRJNA326480) | marine metagenome | isolation source: seawater | place: Pacific Ocean: South East | collected 2011
CACCTAATTAAATCTTTCAAGGATAAAAATCAACTATTTAATACTAATTACTTAATAAAGACGACCAAGATGGGTCCGAAGCGTCAGATTCAGTATTTACAAGTCTTTCATTGTAGCCTGTCAAATCAATAGACCACAATTTTGCTGAAAACCCTTTTCCCTCAGAATCTGACTTTGTCTCCCTATAGAAAATCAGTACTCTTCCATTTGGTGACCAAGAGGGAGCTTCTTGGTAATAATTTTCAGTTAGTAGTCTCTCACCAGAGCCATCTGTTCTCATAACTCCAATATAAAATTTTCCTTTATGAAGTTTTGTAAAAGCTATTAAATCTCCTCTTGGTGACCAAACAGGAGTTCCATAAAGACCCTTGCCAAAAGAAATTCTTTTAACTCTTGAGCCGTCACTCTTCATAATGTAGATTTGCTGGTAGCCACTTCTATCAGAGTTAAAAGAAATAAATTTTCCATCTGGAGAGTAAGATGGTGAGGTATCTATAGAAGGATGATTTGTTATTCTTTCAACAATTCTGTTTTCTAAATCCATAGTGTAAATATCCGAGTTTCCGTCCATAGCAAAACTCATAATAATTTTTTTTCCATCTGGAGAAAATCTTGGTGCAAACGTCATTCCTGGAAAATCTCCAACTACCTCTTGTATTCCAGTTTCAATATCTAAAAGATATACTCTTGGTAAATTTCTAAAATAAGATAAATAAGTTACCATCTGATTTGTCGGATTGAATCTGGGTGTTAAGACTAATTCGTTTCCCAGAGTTAAATATTTTGTATTAAAACCATCCTGGTCCATAATAGCCAACTTTTTTATTCTTTTAGTTTTTGGGCCATCCTCTGCTACATATATAATTCTTGTATCAAAATATCCTTTTTCACCTGTAAGTCTTTCGTAAACTTTATCTGTTATTATATGACCAACTCTTCTCCAGTTATTTGGAACTGTTGTAAATGCAAGAGCCATCATTTCTTTTGCCGCCAAAACGTCCCAGAGTCTAAACTCAACTCTTAATTTTTCATCAGAATAAACTACCTTACCGGTGATTAAAGCTTGAGCTTTAATTAAGGCCCAATCTTCAAATCTTGGTTTTAGATGTGCAATATCTGCTTTTTGTAAAAAAGCGTCTTTATTTAACGGATTAAATAATCCTGACGTTAATAAATTATTTTCAACTACTTTAGAAATTTCTGATCCAATATTTTTTTTCTTTAAAATTTTTTTTAACTCATCATTTGAATTTTTATCAATAGACAATGGGGATACAGCAATAGGCAACGGATTTAAATTACCTCTAGTAATGTCTACTTCAATTAATGCTGAAGCAGGTTTAGAAAACAAAATAAAAATAATTAATAAATAATTTAGATTTTTAATCATCCCTCAAGCATCTCCCTTGCATCAAAATTTAATTGTAATTCTTTCCATCTTTCATAACCTTCTGTAGGAACTCTCAAAGGTTGGCACATTTTAACTGCCCTTAAGGCACTTTCTGCTAAAACTTTATAAAACCCTTGCCCAGGCTTGTTCATCCTAGCATGATCCAATATTTCAGATTTAATAATTGTTCCATCCGGTTTTAATTGCAATTTTATCCTCACTAATAAATTATCATTATATGGTAATCCTAAAGGAATACTCCAGCAACCAAAAATTTGTGCTTTTAATGCGTCTTCTTCATTAAGCGTAAGTCCTAAAGTACTTAAATCCCTATTTTGGGACTGAGTGATTTTATCAGTTTTTTTGTTAGTTTCTGCTGTTTCTTCTTTTGATTTATCGATTAATGCAGCAATATTATTTGGGTCAAAGAGCTCTTTTTTTTCGAACTCAGAAACTTGTTTAATTTCTTCATCGAGCTTCTCAGGATTTTGTTTTTTTTCTTCAATTTTTTTTATTTTCTCAATATTTTCATCAGGTAATGGTACAGCGTCTGGTTTCTCTTTTTTGACTTTTTTAGGTGGTGCCTGCTCTGAAGTAAGTTTATCTTCTTCTTTTTTTTTTATTTCTTCAATTATTTTTTTTGCCTTAGGTGCAAAAGGAATATTTGTTTTATCGCTAATTTGAATTAACTCAACGGAAACAATTGGTGGTAAATCTATAGGTTTTTTTGCTAAAAAAGGTAAACTTATTGCAGTTATTATTATAATTATTAAGTGAAAACCAGATGAGATAATTATATTCTTAACCAAATTATTACCTCTCTTTATAGGGTTCGGAAATTAGAGCAACTTTTGTAAATCCAGAACCTGAAAGCATTCCCATAACTTCTAAAACACGACCATAATTAATTGTTTTATCACCTCTCACATAGATTCTAGTATCGGTCCTATTTTTTGATACCGCTAAAATTTTTGCAATAATTTTCTCATATTCTACTTTGGACTCTTGAATATATATCTCGCCTTTAGAATTTATTGTTAAAGTTAGTGGCTCTTGTTCCTCAGGTAATGAATCAGCTGAGCTCTCTGGTAAATCTACCTGGACACCCACGGTTAATAAAGGAGCTGTTACCATAAAGATGATAAGAAGAACTAACATTACATCTACAAATGGTGTAACATTAATTTCACTCATTGGTTCTCGGGACGACCTTTTAAAATTAAAAGCCATGTTAAATAATTGTTAAAAATCTTTTTGAGAAATTTTCTAATTTCTGAGAATATTTCTTTGAGTCGCTATTAAATTTATTATAGGCAACAACTGCTGGTATTGCAGCTAATAAACCAAGCGCTGTAGCAAACAATGCCTCTGCTATACCTGGGGCAACAATTGCTAAACTAGTATTTCTAGAAATTGCTATAGATTGAAACGAGTTCATTATTCCCCAAACAGTCCCAAACAAACCAATAAAAGGAGCGGTTGATCCTACTGTTGCAAGAAACGTATAACTTTTTTCAATTTTATTCATTTGTTTTTCAATATTTATTTGAAGCATATTTGACAATCTTTCATTAAGCTGTGATTTCGATCTCGTTTTTAAAGCCGCCTCCATTGAAGCTCTAAAAACTAAAGCCATTGGATCATCAATATTTTTTGGAATATTATTATAAAATGACTCTGCAGATTTTGATTTCCAGAACTTTTCTTCAAATTCCTCAGAGGAAATATTAATTTTTTTAAATAATTTTATTTTTTCAATTATTATTGCCCATGAATAAACTGAACAAGCTATAAGAATTATTATTACTGATTTAACAATTATATCAGCTCTTATAAATAACTGAATAAGTGAGAAATCAGTATTGCTTGCTAAACCTACTGTTTGAGATGCTATATCTGCTTCCATTAAAATGATTTCACACTTAATTGTGTCATCAATTTGACTGATTTTAACTATTTAGCTTATTCTGATCCTATAGTTTCGTTGAAATAGCTTGCTATTAGCATTGCGTCGGCTTTATTTGCGTCTTTTTTCTTAGATAAATTCGAAGAATAATATGGAAATATTTCAATAGCTTTAGTTCTGCTAGCATCTTTCTCTGTATTTATTAAATTAAAATATTTCTTCCATTTAGCAGGTCGTACAAAATACATGGGCAATTTCATGGCTGAGCAAATACCCTTCAATATTCCAAACGATTGACCAAAATTAAACATGCTTGTTACTCCTTGACCAGGCATTGCGGAGACATGTTCAATTACAACTTTGACATTCTCAGTTTTTATATCAATTATCTTTGAGGAAATCTCATTAAAAATTTGAGACCCATTAACTTGTTTTTTATTTTTTTTACCGTCTGCCATAGATGGCATTTCGATTACATCAATTATTTTACCATCTAACATAAAGCATATAGCTCCAGAAATTCCAGGGTCAATTCCAATAATCATCATTAATCGCTCATAATTTTTAAATTTGTATAAATATTTTGAACATCATCTTCATTATCAAGTGAACTTAAAAAATTATTAATTTGCTCAATATTATCTTTGGAAATAATTACACTGTTAAAAGGTATCCACTCTATCTCTGTAGAAACAAAATTTTTAATTTCAACTTCAAGTTTTTTTTTAACATCGTAAATTTCATTTTTTTTACAATGTATTTCATGAATGCTACGATGAGAAAAACATTCATCAGCACCAGAATCAATGGCTAAACCTAAAATTCTTTCATCTGAAATTTCATTTGAACTTATTTTAATTACCCCAACTTGATTGAAATTATGCGAAGCAGATCCTGTGGTGCCAAGACTTCCACCATTCTTTTGAAATATTGTACGAATTTTTGATGCTGTTCTATTTTTGTTGTCTGTTAATGCTTCAACAATTACAGCAACTTTCTCAGGACCAAATCCTTCATATCTCATGTTTTCAAAGTTTTGTAATTCACTATTTGATGATTTGTCTATAGCTCTTTCTATATTGTCTTTTGGCATATTTGCTGATCTGGCTGCTTGAATTGCTGATCTTAATCTTGGGTTCATGTCAGGATCTTTATCACCAAGTTTAGCAGCAACAGTTATTTCCTTAGAGAGTTTTGAAAAAATTTTTGATCTTTCTTTATCTGCTCTTCCTTTTTTATGTTTAATACCTGCCCAATGAGAATGACCTGCCATATTTATCTCGTATTTTTTAAATTAGCCCCAAATATAAAACTACTTATTTTTTGAGCTAATCCATTTTCATGATTACAATCAACTATAACTCCTGACATTGTCCCTTCGCCCTCTGCAGGAAAATTTTTCTTTGCATCTAAATTAAAAAACTTATTTAGTGAATTTTCTTTATTCATGCCAATCACAGAATCATAATTACCACACATTCCTGCATCGGTTTGATAAGCAGTACCTTTTTTAAGAACTCGAGAATCGTTGGTTGGTACATGGGTATGTGTTCCGATTACTAAAGTTGCGTTTCCATCTAAAAAATGTCCTAAAGCCATTTTTTCACTTGTTGTTTCCCCATGAAAATCTACAACTAAAAAATCATAATTTTTTTTTAAATTATTTTTTGAAATAAAATTTTTTATTGTTTCAAAAACGTTTTCACATTTTTTCATAAATACGTTACCCATAAGATTCAAAACACCTACTTTAAAACCATTTTTAGATTTATAAACCTCAAAACCTTTTCCAGGTGATGGACTAATCAAATTAAAAGGTCTAAGAAGTCTATTCTCTTTACAAATATAATCTGCTGTTTCCTTTTGATCCCATACATGATTTCCAGTTGTAATAACATCAACCCCACATCTAAATAAATCGTTTGAAATTTTTTCTGTAATTCCGACTCCATTATTTGCAGCATTCTCACCATTTACAATAACAAAATCAATTTTATTTTTCATTATTTGATCATTAAGGTTTTCTTCAACAATTTTACATCCTGCTGGCCCAACTATATCTCCTAAAAATAAAATTCTCATTTTAATCTAAAATTTCTTTCTCCGTAATAATCAAGTCCATTTTTTTATCAAATTTTTCGACTGGTATCTTTTTAACATTTTGACATGATAGAGCTAATCCAATTTTCACAATATCAAAACTTTTATTTTTTTTTAAATATCGATCATAAAAACCACCTCCATATCCTAAACGGTTTAATTTTTCATCAAAAGCAACCATTGGAATTAAAAGTATATTAGGTGTTAATTTTTTTTTCTTTCCTGGCTCTGGAATACCATATTTACTTACATAAAGAGGATCACCATTTTGATATTTATAAAACTCCATTTCCTCATTATTTTTTATAACTGGTAAGCAAACTGTAAAATTTTTCTTATCTAAAATTTCAATAATTTTACCGGTATTAACTTCAAAGTTGACTGAAAAATAACATCCTATAATTTTTTTATTTTTTTTTATTTTTTTAATTACATTAAAAATTTTTTCTGCTTTAATTTTACTTTTAATATAGTTTTTTTCCCTTATTTTTAAAATTTTCTTTCTAATTTGATTTTTAAACACAATTTATTGAACTGAACTTTCTAAGCTAATTTTTTCAACAAACTCATCAATCTGTTTTGTTGTGTCGTCTATAATCTTAGAATAATTTTTATTAATTTTTTCAATTTCATTTTTAAGGTCATTTTGGCTATTAAGAAGTTCACTTATTTCATTTTCTTTTTTTTCTTTGTACTCATAAACTAACTTCTTCAAATCCTTAAATTTATTTTTCAGCATTTCCAATTCTTTTTTTTTACTATCTACTTTTTTCATTGTTTCATAATACTCATCAATCACTTTAATAGATGTTATTAGGAGTAATTTATTCTCACCTATATTTCCTAAATCTTTTTTTAAGGCCTCAAATTTTTTATTTAAAGTGATTGACAGTTCCTCTAAGTGTTCCTCTTGTCCATCATCACAAGATAATAAAAATTCTTTTCCATTAAATTTAATGTTTATGTTTGCCATTTCTCAACTTCCTCAAGCAAAATATCTGTTTCTTGATTTAATTCATCTATTTTTTCATTAAATATAAGCTCTTTATCTCTCTGAGATTGATTTTCATGTTTTATTCTGTGTTTTAAACCGTCGTGTTCTTTAAGTAATAACTTGTACTTATACTCAATTTCCTTTTTTTCAATTTCTAATTGATTTTTTTGATTTGATAAATTTTCTGAATGCTCTTTTAATTTTGGATTTTTAAACTTTAAATTTTTAAGTTTCTTTAGTGCAAAGTTAAGTTTTTCTTCTTTTTCATTGAAAGTTTTCATATATATATATTTATATTATTAAATTGAGTCTTCTTAGTCTAGATAGGATAATTATTGAGTAAGCAACACAAAAAATTGTCAAATGCTGTAAGATTTCTGTCAATTGACGCAGTTGAAAAAGCTAACTCTGGTCACCCAGGTTTGCCTATGGGAATGGCAGATGTTGTCACAATCTTATTTAAAGATTTTCTAAAATTTAATCCAAAAAACCCATCTTGGTTAAATAGAGATAGATTTATTTTGTCTGCAGGTCATGGCTCTATGCTTTTATACTCAATACTGCATCTTACTGGATATAAAAGTATAACTTTAGATGATATTAAAAATTTTAGACAATTAAACTCAATATGCGCTGGTCATCCAGAATATCATTATAACTCAGGAATTGAAACAACTACTGGACCATTAGGTCAAGGCATATCTAATTCTGTGGGTTTTGCTATAGCTGAAGAAATTTTGAGAAAAAAATTTGGAAAACAAATTTTTAATCATAAAACATATGTTCTTGCAGGTGATGGATGTTTAATGGAAGGAATTAGTCACGAAGCTTTAAGTTTAGCAGGACACCTAAATTTAAAAAATTTAGTTATGTTATTTGATAATAATTCAATTTCAATTGATGGTCCAACAAGCTTAGCTGTTTCGGAAGATCATAAAAAAAGATTTAATTCTTATGGTTGGGACTATATCAAGATTGATGGACATAATGAAAACCAAATTTTTAGTGCCTTAAAAAAAGTTCAGAATGCAAAAAAACCAACTGTTATATCTTGTGTAACTACAATTGGTTTTGGATCACCAAATAAAGCTGGTAAAGAAACTGCGCATGGGAGTCCCTTAGGTGCTGATGAAATTAATCTTGTAAGAAAAAAATTAAAATGGGACTATGAGCCTTTTGAAATACCAGATCAAATTTTAAAAGAATGGAAAAAAATAGGTTCCCGAGGGATTAAACATGAAGAAAAATGGAATCAAAAATTTAAAAAGGTTAAAGGGAAAATAGATAGTGAATTTGATTTAGATCTAAAGGAAATTTTCAAGAATTTTAAAAAAGAAATAATTCAAAACTTAGAAACAATTGCCACAAGAAAGTCGTCTGAGAAAATATTAACAAAAATAGTTAACCAAAGTAAGTTAATTATTGGTGGCTCAGCAGATTTAGCGGGATCGAATAATACAAAAACAAAAAACCATAAAGTAATAAAAAAAAATAATTTTGCGGGAAACTATATTCATTATGGTGTCAGAGAGCATGCCATGGCAGGTGTGATGAATGGGCTCGCCTTACATAGCAATATTATTCCATACGGTGGAACTTTTTTAATTTTTAGCGATTATTGCAAACCTTCTATTCGTCTTTCCTCATTAATGGGTTTAAGAGTAATTTATGTTATGACACATGACTCAATTGGCTTAGGTGAGGATGGGCCTACACATCAGCCGATTGAACAATTATCAGGTTTGCGATCAATCCCAAATTTAAATGTTTTTAGACCAGCGGACACTACTGAGACATCAGAATGTTGGCAACTTGCTTTGGAAAATAAAAAAACTCCTAGTATTTTAGCTTTAACTCGTCAAAAAGTTAATCCTGTTAGGAAAGAATTTTCATCAGATAATAAATGTTCATTGGGTGCATATGAAATTATGAGAAATAAAGAGAAAATTGATTGCTCAATATTTGCCTCTGGATCAGAAGTTTCTTTAGCTATCGAAGTTTGTCATAAACTTGCCACAGAAAACATTTACTCAAAAGTTATCTCGGTACCGTGTCAGGAATTATTTGATAAACAAAATATTTCCTATAAGGAAAAAATTTTAAATGAAACTGAACATAGAATATCAATTGAAGCTGGAACTACTGATTGTTGGAATAAATATGTTGGTAGTAATGGAATTTCTTTTGGTATAAATGATTTTGGTAAAAGCGCACCTTATAAAGATATTTTTAAAAATTTTAAATTAACTGTAAATGATATTGTTAATTCAACAAAAGAAATGATTAAAAAAGGCTGAAATTATGACAATAAAAATAGGTATTAATGGACTTGGTAGAATTGGCAGAATGGTTGTAAGAGCAATTATTGAAAACAATAAAAAAAATATTGAGATAAAACATATTAATAATAGGTCTAATTCAGAAATTAGTGCATCGTTATTAAAGTATGACTCAATTCATGGTAAATTAGATTCCAAAGTAGACTTTAATAAAAATAATATAATTATTAACAATAAAAAAATTTTATTTACTCAAGAAACGGACATAAAGAATATTAATTGGAAAAAAAATAATGTTGATATTGTACTAGAGTGTACAGGTAAATTTAATTCAAAAGATAAACTTTTACCTCATATAAAAAATGGTGCCAAAAAAGTTATTGTTTCTGCTCCATGTAAAAATTCTGATAAAACAATAGTCTTTGGAGTAAATGAGAACACATTAAATAATAATGACAAAATAATATCAGCCGCCTCATGTACAACAAACTGTTTAGCTCCTATTGTTAAAATATTAAATGATCAATTTGAAATTGAAAAAGGCTTCATGACTACAATTCATGCTTTCACGACTGATCAAAGAATATTAGATAATTCACATAAAGATCCAAGAAGAGCAAGATCCGCAGGTCAATCTATTGTTCCAACTTCGACGGGTGCTTCAAAGGCAATTGGTGAAATTATACCTTCTTTGAAAGGAAAACTTGAAGGTATTGCAATGAGAGTTCCTACTCCCAATGTATCCTTAGTTGAGTTAGTTTTCTGTACAAATAAAAATTTGAGTATAAAAGAAATAAATAAATCTTTTAAAATTGGTTCTCAAAAAAAATTAAAAGGAATTTTAAATATTACAGATGAAAAGTTGGTCTCAATTGATTTTAATCATAGTCCTTACTCTGCAATTATAGACTCTAATTTGACAAATGTGATTGGAAGGAAAATGGGAAAAATTTCTGCATGGTACGATAATGAATGGGGATTCTCTTGTAGAATGTGTGACTTAGCAGAATACGTTCATAATAAATCTTAATGAAAAGCATTCAAAGTAAAGATTTAGATTTGAGTGAAAAAAAAGTTTTAATAAGACTTGACCTAAACGTACCACTAAATAAAAATAAAATAACCGATACTAATAGAATTGACAAAATAATACCTACTTTAAATTATTTGATTAAAAAAAAAACGAAAATAATAATAATTTCGCATATTGGCAGACCTAAAGGTAAAATTGTAAAAGAACTTTCACTTAAACCAATCTGTGAGGATTTAAAAAGAAAATTAGGAAAGAAAATTTCATTAATAAATCAGGATATAAATAAAATTAAACCTGAAACTTTATTTAATAAAGAATGTGAAATTATAATGCTTGAAAATTTAAGATTTTATAAAGAGGAAGAAAAAGATGATACTGAATTTGCAAAGAGTTTAGCAACGCTCGCTGATATTTATGTAAATGAAGCTTTTTCCTGCTCCCACAGAAAGCATGCATCTGTGCATTCAATTACAAATTTTATTTCCTCATATTCGGGAATTCAGCTACAGTCAGAGGTAAATTCACTTAAAAACATTACAGAAAATATTAAAAGACCAATATCTTGTATAATTGGAGGTTCAAAAATCTCAACTAAAATAAGTGTTATAAGAAATTTAATTAGTAAATTTGATAATATTATATTTGTGGGTGGAATGGCAAATAATATTATTAAATTTAAAAATTATGAAATTGGTAAATCTATTCATGAAGAAAATTGTAATAATATTATTTCTGAAATCTTCGAATTATCAAAAAAAAATAATTGTAAGATTTTTTTTCCATCTGATGTAAGCACTGGAAAAAATTTAAACGGTAAACCAACTATAAAGAATATTAAAGAAATATCTAATGACGACATGATTTTAGATATAGGTCCAAATACTATCAGCTTAATTAAAGAAATTATTAATAATTCAAAGTCAATACTGTGGAATGGTCCAGCAGGTTATTTTGAGAACCCCGCGTTTTCCTCAGGAACTAGAGAAATTGCAAAAAAAATATCTGAAAGAAAAAAGCAAAATAAAATATATTGTGTTTCAGGTGGTGGTGATACTGTAGCAGCCCTTAACACTTTTGGATTAACTAATGATTTTGATTTTGTTTCAACTGCTGGTGGAGCATTTTTAGAATTTCTTGAAGGAAAAGAGCTACCTGGTATAAAGGCACTTAACTAATGTCCGAACTAAATAATATTGCAAAAAAGATCATAGAAAAAGGTAAAGGTATTTTAGCGGCAGACGAAAGTACCGGAACAATGACTAAACGTTTAGAGTCAGTTGGTGTTCCCTCAAATTCAGAAAATAGACTTTTGTTTAGAGAAACTCTCTTTTCTTCTAAGGCAATGAAAAAATTCATAGGTGGAGTAATATTGTATGATGAAACTATCAAACAAACGAGTCATTCAAAAAAAAAAATTCCAGAATTAATATCTGATACTGGAGCTATACCTGGAATAAAAGTTGATACAGGTGCAAAGGTTTTAGCAAGCTCAACTGATGAAAAAATTACAGAGGGTTTAGATGGTCTAAGAGAAAGATTAAAAGAATACTACAAATTGGGTGCTAGGTTTACAAAATGGAGAGCTGTTTACACTATCTCAGAAAATTATCCAAGTAAGTTATCAATTTATTCAAATGCTCACGCACTTGCAAGATATGCAGCTTTAGTTCAAGAGTGTGGTATGGTTCCAATAGTTGAACCTGAAATTTTAATGGATGGAGGTCATGGTCCTGAGGAATGTTTTAATAAAACATCGGAAGTAATTAAAAAGTGTTACGATGAACTAAATAAACATAAAGTTGAACTAGAAGGCACGATTTTAAAACCAAATATGATATTGCCAGGATCTAGCTCAAATATAAACTTAGATACAAAAAAAATTGCTGAATTAACTTTAAATTGTTTAAAAAATTCAGTTCCACCTGAGGTACCTGGGATTGCTTTTTTGTCTGGAGGGCAATCTGAAAAAGATGCTGCAAAAAATCTCAATAGTATTAATTTAATCAATGACACTAATTTTATTATGACATACTCCTATGGAAGAGCACTTCAACAAAGTGCTTTAAAGTTTTGGTCAAAAGATATTAATGATATTGAAGGTACTCAAAAAATTTTTAATCATAGAGCAGAAATGTGCTCATTAGCTTCGCAGGGCAAGTGGTCAGAAAACCTTGAAAAAAGTTAAATTTACAAAAAAAATTATCTATTTAATTTCTCCAACTAAAATAGAAAAAAAAAGATTTTTTACTGATTTAGAGGAGATTTTTAAAACAAAAAAAATATTTTATTTTCAATTAAGATTAAAAAGAACTCCAAAGTATAAAATTTTATTTATAGGAAAAAAAATCAGAAAATTATGTAAAAAATATAAAGTTAAATTAATAATTAATGATGATCCTTATTTAGCAAAAAAAATTAATGCTGATGGATGTCATCTTGGACAAAAAGATATGAACATTCATAGAGCTAGGAAAATTTTTAATAAAAAAATTATAGGCCTTACTTGTCATAACTCTAAAAAATTAATCAAAAAAGCTATCAGAGATAAAGTTGATTATATTGCTATTGGAGCTTTTTTTTCGTCGAAAACTAAAAAAGTTAAATATAAAGCTAATATAAATCTATTGAAATATGCAAAAAAAATTACAAAAATCCCAATTATTGCTATTGGAGGCATAAAACAAAATAACTATAAAAATCTTTTATTGAATAAGGCAAACTTTTTGGCTATCTCAGGCTACGTTTGGAAAAGTAAAATATATAAACCTAAACAAGCTATAGAAAAAATTGGATGAAAATTACAGCTAATGAAATTAGAGTTGGAATGCTACTAGAGTATAAAAACGACCTATGGGAGGTTTTAAAAACTCAGCACGTTAAACCAGGAAAAGGTGGTGCGTTTGCTCAAGTTGAAATGAAAAGTTTAAATAAAAATACTAAATTAAATGAAAGATTTAGATCAAGTGAAACAATTGAGAAAGCATCGGTTGAAGAAAAAAAATTTAATTATTCTTACGAAGATGATGGGAATTATTATTTTATTGATCCAAAATCTTTTGAACAAATAGATATTAAAAAGGATTTCATTGGTGAGAGAGGAAAAATGCTAGCAGAAAATTTAGAGGTAATAGTGAGTTTTCATAATGAAATTCCAATTACAATACAATTGCCAAATCAAATTACTTGCAAGATAGAAACTACTGATGCTGCACTAAAAGGTCAAACTGTTTCATCTTCGTATAAACCTGCAGTGCTTGAAAATGGTTTAAAAATTCAAGTACCACCGTTTATAGAAAGTGGTGATGAAATTGTAATTGACACAAGATCAATAGAATACGTAAAAAAAATTTAAATTATAATTAAATGAATTCAATATCAGCTAATCTTAATTTAATGATTAAAGCATGTGAAAAAGCCTCTAAGTCACTGATTAGGGATTTTGGAGAGCTAGAAAACCTCCAAGTATCAATGAAAGGGCCATCAGACTTTGTTTCAAATGCTGATAAAAAAGTTGAGAAAATTCTCATCGAAGAACTATTAAAGTCAAAGAGAAAATTTTCTATTTTGAGTGAGGAGGCAGGACATATTGAAAATGAAGATACGAGTAATACATGGGTGATAGATCCAATAGATGGTACAACTAATTTCTTACATGGTGTTCCACATTTTGCAATATCAATTGCTTTGAAAACTGATGATCAAATTGTTTCAGGAATAATCTTTGATCCGATAAAAGATGAGATGTTTTACGCTGAAAAAGATAATGGATCATACTTAAACAATAAGAGAATAAGAGTTTCTAAAAAAAAAGATTTAGCAAGATGTTTATTTGCTTCAAATGGAAAAAAATATAAAAACGTTAAACTAACCACTAGAAAATCTGGTAGTGCAGCTTTAGATTTAGCATATGTTGCCTCTGGAAGATATGATGGGTTTTTTCAAGAAGATTTAAATATGTGGGATATTGCATCTGGTATTATTTTAGTAAATGAGGCAGGAGGAATTATAAATAATTTTGATATATCAAAAAATAATAAAATTGAGATTATAGCATCTAGTTCAACTATTAATGAAAAAATGTTGAAAAATATAAATAACTTTTAATTGTTTTATCAAATTCTTTTGCTATAAGTCTCGTAATGAAAAAAGATATACACCCAAAATATCATAAAATAAAAGTTGAAATGACTGATGGTTCTCAATTTGAAACAAGATCAACTTGGGGAAAAGAAGGAGAAGTGCTAAAACTTGAAATTGATCCAAAATCTCATTCTGCATGGACGGGGGGAAAACAAAAAATTCTTGATAAAGGAAGAGTCAGTAAATTTAACAAAAAATTCCAAAATTTTAGATCAGAAAAGAAATAATAATGACTAACGGTTTATTAATGCCAATAGCAACTGCTGTGTGGTTAGTAGAAAATACAACACTTACTTTTAAACAAATTGCAAATTTTTGTAATTTACATGAAGTAGAAGTGCAAGGAATTGCAGATGGAGAAGTTGCAAAAGGTATAAAGCCTTATAATCCAATTATATCAGGGCAACTAACTAGAGATGAAATTGATTTATCATCAAAAGATGAAAGTAGACCTCTTCAGATAAAAGTTAATGATGTTGCAATATCAGAAAAAACCGAAAAAACTAAAAAATATGTTCCATTGTCAAAAAGACAAGACAAGCCTGACTCTGCCTTGTGGTTAATTAAAAACCACTCACAGTTAAAAGATTCTCAAATCGCAAAATTAGTTGGTATAACAAAAAATTCAGTTACATCCATAAGAAATAAGAGTTATTGGAACTTCAATAATCTAAGTCCTAAAGACCCAGTCTCGATTAATCTTTTTACACAAAAGGATTTAGTCTTGGCATTAGAAAAAGCAGAAAGACGTATCAAAAGGGAAAAAAGAGAGAAAGAGAAAGCTAAAACACTTTCACAATAAATGAACAAATTTTATAGACAACAAATTTTTAAAGTGTTATTAAACGTTTTTTTTGGAGGTAGTTATTAAAATAGACGTCAAAGATAATAATGTTGAACAAGCTCTCAGAGTTCTTAAGAGAAAACTTCAGAGAGATGGTTTTTTTAAAATAATAAGACTTAAAGATACCTACGAAAAGCCTTCTGAAAAAAAAAAAAGAATTCTGCAAGAAAATATTAAGAGAGTTAAAAAACTTAAAAAACTTAAGAATAGAATTTAATACCGCGGGGTGGAGCAGTCTGGTAGCTCGTCAGGCTCATAACCTGAAGGTCGGCGGTTCAAATCCGTCCCCCGCAAC
>MDTG01346791.1_pt1 | contig 14980 bp, 13 predicted proteins | sample 811421 | NCBI WGS metagenome assembly MDTG01 (sample SAMN05326645, study PRJNA326480) | marine metagenome | isolation source: seawater | place: Pacific Ocean: South East | collected 2011
ACAAACAATAAAAACTTTTATAAATCAATGGGTGTTAAAGATGATCAACTGATTTTTATGCCTTATTCAACTAAGCCAAGTAATTTAAGCTATTCTTCAAAAAAAAGACAAGGAAAGATATTATTCTGTGGAAAATTAATTGAAAAAAAAAGACCTCAAGATTTACTAATGGCTTTTCACAGACTTAATAATAAAAATTTAGAGTTAATATATGCTGGTTCAGGTAATCTAGAGCATGAGCTTAAAATTAAATCACATGACTTAGGAATTAGCGATCAAATTATATTTAAAGGCCTCTTAAATAAAGATAAATTAAACAAATTATACAAGAATGTAGACTTAGTAGTCCTTCCTTCAGGTTATGGAGAAACATGGGGACTTGTCATCAACGAAGCAATTGAGTATGGTCTTCCAATAATTGTTTCTGACATGGTGGGTTGTTCAATAGATCTCTGTAACAATAACGGATATATATTTACATATAAAGATATTGCTGATTTAACATCTAAACTCAAGAAATTTTATTCTCTTGATGATAACAGTTATGACAAACTAGTAAGGAATTCTTATTTTATTAAAAATCAATTTTCATTTAATACAATAAATGATAATTTAACTAGATTTATAAACGAAACTAATTTAGATAAATAATGAAAATTTTAGTAACTGGTGGAGCAGGTTTTGTAGGAACAAACCTTTTAAAAAAATTAAAAAAAGATAATAACAATGAATTATATTCTATAGATAATTATTGTATTGGTAAAAAAGAAAACCATATTAAAGGTGTAAATTATATTGATGATGATGCTCAGAATATTTTTAAATATGAAAAAAAGTATGACATTATTTATCATCTAGCTGCACTATCCAGGATTCAGCCTTCATTCGAGGATCCAGAATTAACATATGAATATAATACTTCATCTACAATTAAAATTTTAGAGCTAGCAAAAAATAATAATTCTAAGGTAATATATTCAGGTTCATCATCTAGGCACCATAACCCAACAATATCACCATATGCAATGACAAAATACCTGGGTGAAAAGTTATGTGAGCTTTACAGAAAGTCTTTTGATTTAAACACTCATATTGTTAGATTCTATAATGTTTATGGACCTTATGAAATAATGGAAGGTGATTGGGCTGCAGTAATTGGAAAATGGAGGAATCAAATTAACGAAGGTAGTCCACTTACAATAGTTGGTGATGGTGAGCAAAGAAGAGACTTCACACATATATATGATATTGTAGATGGCTTAATCAAAATTTCAAATACATCTTCAAAAAATTATGAATGGGAGTTAGGTTCCAAAAAAAACTATTCAATTAATGAGGTTTTTAAAATGTTTGAATTAAAATTTGGTTGTAAGCCAAATTTTGTTGCAGATCAAAAAGGGAATTATAGAGAGACATTGCGGGAAAACGATATTGCTGTAGCTGAGTTAAATTGGTCCCCTAGATACAATTTAGAAGACTACATAAATAATTTATGAAAATTACCATAATTTCATTTGGAAAATTTCACTCTTTTGATTTAGCCAGGGAACTTAAGAGTAAAGGTCATGAAATAAAAATTTATTCAAGCTATCCTTATTTTATTGCAAAAAAATATAATTTAAATCTATCAAACTATTACAGTTTCTTCTTTCTATTTATAATAGATCGTTTATTGTTTAACAAACTCTCGTTTACTCTTAAAAATATTTTTGCATTTTTAGTATCACTTTCTATTAAATATGACAACGATGTTTTCATCTTATGGAGTGACATGTCACCATCTCTTATAAAAAAAATTAGAAAAAGGTCCCCAAAATCAATTATAGTAATTGAGAGAGGGAGTGCCCATATAATCTCTCAAACTAAATTGTTAACTGAAGAGTATGAGAAATTTAATTTAAAATACATTCCAGATCCATATGACAATGATATTGAAACATTAAATTATCAGCTTTCTGATTATATATCTTTACCCTCAAAATTTTCAAAAAAAACTTTTATTGAAAATGGTATAAACCCTAAGAAACTTTTTGTCAATCCATATGGGACAGACTTAACTAAGTTTTATAAATTAAATATGATAAAAGAGAAATTTACAATTTTAACCTGTGGTCTAGCATCTATTCAAAAGGGATTTTTCCATGTTTTAGAAAGTCATCAGTTTATTAAGGGAGATTTCAAACACATACATGTAGGAAAGATAGAATCAAATATGAAAAAATATATTAACCAATATCCAAAACTAGAAGTTCATGGTTCTATTCCTAAAGATGAGCTAATTAATTTTTATAATCAATCCGATGTTCTAGTTTTTACATCTATACAAGATGGCTTTGGTATGGTTATACTTGAAGCTATGGCATGTGGATTGCCTGTAATTGCTACTGCAAATACTGGTTATACTACAATAGAAAGTGATAACCTGAAATTTGGATTTTTAGTTGATTTAAGATCACCAAAACAGATTGCAGAAAAAATAAATATATTAAAAAAAGATAAAAGCTTACTTGATGAATTATCAAAAAACTCAATTGATATAATAACAAAGGGTGGGTTTAAATGGAAAGATTATGGACGAAGATATTCAGAATTTATAGAGTCTATTACCCACTCTAAATAATATAACTATAGAAATAATTAAAAGTAATATACCAATAAGCTTTGGTGACTTTATTTTTAACATTAAGAATAAAAAAAGATTCTCAGCATATAACCCCATTCTATTCATTGGAAATAATTTTGTTTTTTCTTTACTATCGAGGTTGAGCTTATTAAAATTAACTTCATCGTTATTACTTAAAACTATTTCTATACCATAATTATTCTTTCCGTTACCTAAACCACTTGCCAACATATTAATGTTATTTTTTTTATAATAAATCAAATCATGATGGAATATGGTTGACCCTATATCACCCGATATAAAATAAATATTACTATGATTTAATTCACTTATTTTCTCAATAAATGTATATCCCAACTCATAAAACTCTCTTGAATTTGTATAAAGAAGGAGGTCATTTTTTTCAAAAAAAGTTTGATGATTAAATATAAATATCCTAGAATAATTTGATGACTTGGAAATTGTATCAACTAATTTCTCTACTTGATTTATATTTTTAAAATTTGAATTTATAAAAAACATAATGTTATCTTTCACTGCTAGAGAAGAGTTTTCATGTTTTTTGATGAATTCAACATTATCTGATTCATAACAATAAAATTCATGATTTCCATATATAAAAATAGAGTCATCATATACTCTATTTATGTTTTTTTTAAATTTTTCTATCTCAATATTTGAATTACAGTTTTTGATAAAATCACCGCCAAAAACAAATAAATTATGATCATCAGAATAGTTTTTGATATAATTTGTGAAACTTAAATCAGATTGGTTCTCAATATCACCGCTACCATAAGCATGTCCAAAAAAAAGTATCTTATAGTCAGGATTTAAAAGATATATTAATAATGTAAAAAGAATTTTCATAATTTTTCAATATCAAACTTAATCCCAGTCATATACTTTGAATATTTTGAAAGTTGAAGGTATCTACTAAATTTATTGAAAAAATTATTTTCAGACTCATATTTAATTTCTACAACTAAATCTTTCTCAGTAAAAGTTCGTCCTGAAATTAATGACTTATACTTTATGTCATTATCAATTGTAATTCTTGTTTTAATCTTTTCGTTTAGATAGTATGTTCTTGTATATGAATTGAAGACAATAGGCTCCTTGTTAATTAGCCTGTTTATATAATCTTTTTTTCTTCTATTTGAGTATAATTCTTTTAAATTATTTGTTTCAACTGGATTATTTAATTTAAATTTTCCAATATGAAATGTTTTTTTATAGTTAACTGCTTCCTTTTTTATTTTAAACTCTAATGTCTTTTCTGAACTTTTAAATGTTTCACCATACCATCTTAGTCTAATTTTCTCCCTATCAGAGAAACCTTCATAATTATCATTATATGAGTTAAAATAATTATCCTCAAAATATATATTATTAATTTTTCTAGTGGAAAATATCTCTAAGAAATTATTTGAGATTATTTCCCTTATTAAAGAGAATTCATCAGATTTTGGAACGAGGTATTTCCTTTCGTATCTATATTTAATTTGATGCTTTTCCATATAAATTTCCGTAAAGAAGCTCTTCAACATTTTCCTTATAATTTAAAATAAGATTATTATTCTTGATTTTATCTGAAGGAATCTTTAAATCTATAAGATTTGAATTATAATAAACATTAGAAGCCTCTAAAGTACTAACTCCAAAGTATGCTTTTTTAATAAACATTACTAAATCTATTTTATTACCATTATAATTAGATAAAGAGTCTTTAAGAAATGAACCATCTTTAATTACTATACCCATTTCAGAATTTGATATTTTATTATTTGTTGATGTGGCATATGATCTCTCTCCCACACTTAATGCTTTATCTAGAACCTGATTAAAAGAACTGTTAATTATATCTAGTTTGGATCCTGAAATATCAACAGCATCATTATTAACTTTATTAAAAGATGAATTTAAAACTGATATATTTGAAAAATCTGAATCAATAGCATCAGCATATATATCTGAGAATTTTGAGTTTTCAATTTTTACATTACTACATCTATAAAAATTAACAAAGTCATCTCCAACAATATTTGATATAAAATTTGAGTTTTCAATTTTTACATTTGATTTATAAAAAGTTATGGCAGCAGGTAATTTCCATAAACCTTTGTCAAGATTACTTAAATTAGAAAAATTTGTATGGTTAATTATCACATTACTGTCTCCAATAAATACAGAGCTATTTGACTTTTTATTTGAGTATATATTTATCAAGTTCTCTTTTGTACCTATAATTGATATATTACTATTATTAATAATTAAATCAGCATTATTTACAAGTTCTATATTTGTATTTTGATTGAATTCAACATCTCCAAAATTTATTATTAAATCCTTATCAATAAGAACTTTATCATTAAATATGTACTTCTTTTTTGGAGGAATATTAGTTGTAGCTTCGGTATTGATAATAGATTTTATCTTTAATAAATTATTCTTAATTATTGAAATATTTAAATCTAATTTATCATTGGTAGGGTTTACTTTTTTAAAATATATAAATTCATCATAATCATTAAATTTATTATCATCAAATATTTTGAAAGTCGTTATTAACTTACTTTTAACCTTATCTGCTATAGATTCTTTATTCTTTTCGTAATAAGACTTTAAAAAAGGATTAATCGAGACACTGTGATTGATTATATTCTCAATACTTAACTCAAGATTATAAGATTCATCTTGAGTGTAGAAGTTTTCCAAAATATTTATTCCAGACTCATATTCAATAATATCTGCCTCTCTCATTATTGGTTCTACTTTATTAATTACTGGATTATAATACCACCTTAAATTAAAATCAATTAATGAGTGATTAGATCCAGACGCAATAGCAAGAGCTAAAAGAGAACTAACTCTGTCTAGATTAATTAAATTTATATCTATATTCTTGGGGGAGCTAAACTCAAGAAAGTTTTTAAAATTTCCTGAAATTTCTTCTGGAATATGATTAAAATCTATAGAGTCCTTATATATTCTAAAAATTAAATTATCACGACGGTAATTATCTTCTATTAAATATTTATCAAAAAAGTCCTCTTTATAGTAAAAGCCATAATCAAGATTATTAAAATATAATCTTACGGGGTTATGTTTTATTAAAATGCCATCAAATGCTTTATGAAAAACTAAACTTAATAAGTATTCAGCTCCGTAACCTCTAGTATCAGGTTTTAGATAATTTACAGTTTTTGTACCATAGCCCTCTGAACCCTTATATCTTGCCCTAAAGCCATGGCCGGATTTATTTGCAAAATGATCTGGATTCATTCCAAATAGTTTGATCTTACCTTTATTAATTTTATTGTTATTTATAAAGTCAACATTATAATATATGTCTGTTCCACTAAATGGCTCACCTGAAAGTGCATATTCATTAAAAGTTGACACTACTTGATTTTGTAGCCTTATGTAATTTTTTTTTGATATAATTATTTTCTCATTCGGGTAATCTTCTTCATCAAAAAGTAAATTTAAACTATATTTTAGGTCTTCTGTGTTTTGCTTAATTGTTTGCATGTAGCCATAGACTACGATTCTTTTAAATGAATCTATATCCTTGAATAATATTGATACAATTAATATTGATAAAATTGAAACAGGAATAATTAACTTATGATAGAATCTCATTAGTAAAGAGTTAATTCCTCATATGCTAGGTTATGATTTTTTAAGATTTTCTTTATCTCATCAATCTTCTTAATATCAATCTCTGACATTTTTAAAACTATTTGAGAAAAATCCTTAGCCTCTTTAAAATTTGATAATTCAATATTAATCGATAAGCTTTCATTTATTTCACTTAAAGCATTATCCGCATCTACAAGGTTTATCTTTTTAAATTTTATTAGAATCATATTGTCAGCTTTCAAATTATTATAGGAGAATCTATATCTTACAATAAAGAATATCATAATTACAAGGGTTGTAATAATTGGTAAAATAAATTTATTGGCTGCAATAGCTATTGATACACCTGTAAGGTATAATAGAGATAGGATCTGTTCAGGTTCCTTTATAGCAGTACGGAATCTTATAATTGATAAAGCACCAACAAGCCCTAACGAAAGTACTAAGCTACTTTTAATAGTGACGACAATTAAGAAAATAGAGATGCTAAATGGAATAAATTGGAATGAAAAAATATTTCTATTCGAAACTGAATTAGAAAACTTATCATAAATTACTTTATAAACAGTTGAGATTAATACGATTTCTGTTAGTCCAATCAAAAAATCAATTATTGAAACTGTCCCAACTGTCTCAATACCTAATAACTCCTCTAACATAACTTAATTTTTATCAAATATAGCGAATATGAGTTGAATGAAACCAAAACTATGATTGTTGATAATTAGACATGTAGTGGTTGTGAATAATTTTAAACTTTCCACTATATGTGTATTCCCATTTCAGCTTTTCTATTGAATTTTTTATTATTGCCTTTCTCTTATCTTCATTATCCAAGTAATACCTAATATTTTTAAGTAATTCATCCTTATTATCAAAGAATACAGAGTCTATATTTTCGTTAAATATTTTTCTGTGATCATTTGACCTTTCAGTTATCATAAAACCCCCACAAGCAGGAATTTCGAATGTTCTAGTTGTGTGAGTATCATCTTGAATTTTTCTTAAGAAACTTAGATTAATTTTTGAGTCTTGGATCGTCTTTACATATTCTTCTTTTAGAACAGGTTTATTATGAATGATTACATTTTTAGAGATATTGGATATATTATTCCAATTATTACCAAAAACATTAACACTAATTCCATTATCTGATAAAAAATTAATATAATCTAATCTTACCTTTTCATATGTTCCTATGAAAGTTACATCATATTTATATAAATTAACGTGTCTGGATTTATGATGGAACTGAGAATATGAGTGATACCAAAAAATAATATTTTTAGAGTTTTTTATTCTGTAAAAATCCCTTGTTTTCTCATAACCGTGCATTATAAATATTGAGTCAAAATATTTTAAATTTTTTATAAACAACTCGGATGAATTATGCTTTTTGATCATATTATCTTGTGGAATGCAAAAAATAGTCCCACTAAAATTTTTTAAAATATAAGGGGAAACGGATACTGGTTTCATGAAAATAATTAATTCATAATCATTCTCTCTTATCTTTTTATTTAAATTAATATTACCTATGATTTTTAATGGATACCTTAACTTATTTAGTACTTTATCTAAAATGGTTAATTTAGACCTCGACATGAAAAAAAAATCACCAGAAAAGTTTTTATTGTCTAAATAAGCTTCAAGCCAATGGTCCCAATCCCCTTCAACTTTATCATTTAAGACAAAAAGACTTTTAATCATTTGTTATATTTTTTTAAATTGTAATCAAAAGTACTAATATTCTTGCTTTATATTGCAATTATTAACTTTCAGACGTATTGAAAAAAATCATATTATTAGGCCCTTATCCGCCACTTTTTTCACATGGTGGACCAACAAGAAGTATAAAGAATTTGTCTGATCTTTTATCTATTTCAAATAATTGTATTGTTATTTCTCCAATTAAAAATATTAATGGAGATAAAATAGATATTAAGTCTAATGCAAATGAGAAAGTTGTTTTTTCTAACTATACATTTTGGGAAATCCTAAAAAACTCAAAAAATCTAGATATTATTTGGTTCAATTCTTTCTTCAATATTAAACTATTCTTTTTAGTATTATTCTGTTTTTTTAAAAGAATAAAACTGATTGTATCAACTAGAGGTCAACTTTCCTCTAAAGCAATCAATACTTCTAGACCGTTATTAAAGTATGTTTTTATTAATTATATAAAAATTTTTCAAAATTTTTTTGTTTTCCATGTTACTGACATTAATGAGAAAAAAGATGTGCTGAAATACTATAGTAAATCAAAAGGAATCAATGTTATACCTAACCTAGCAAGTTTGAAATTTAAAGCAAATTATCAAAAGGAGGTAAGGTTTGTCTTTTACTCAAGAATACATAAGAAAAAGGGCCTTTTAATAATGCTGAACTATATTAAGCAGAACAATTTAAAGGAAATGAAATTAGATATATACGGTTTTATTGAGGATTTAAATTATTGGAATAAGTGTTTGAATTTAATTAAAGATTTAGAAAATGTTAGATACTGTGGGCAAATTGAAAATGGAGAGTTAGACAATTTAAGCAATAAATATTCTTTTTTTATACTTCCTACTCTTAATGAAAATTTTGGTCATGTTATTATTGAACTTCTTTCTATAGGAATAATACCCATAATTTCAAAAAACACAACTCCTTTTGAAGAGATAATACAAAGTAAAGTAGGCTTAAATTTTGACCTTTATAGCTCACATGAATTTAATGAATCAATACAAAGAGCTTTAACATTAAGTAATGAAGAAATTGATTATTTAAAGAAAAAAGTAAAAGAAATTTTTACAGAATTTACAGTACTACAAGAAAATAATAAAAAAGAATATGTTAAATTTATTAAATCTTTATAAATGACTAACAAATCTAATAACTTATTAATTACAGGAGGAACTGGTTCTTTTGGGCAAGCTTTTCTTCAAAAATCTCTTAACTCAAGTATATTTTCGTCTATTTATATATATAGTAGAGATGAAAAAAAACAAGATGATTTGAGGAAAAAATACAATGATGATAGACTTAAATTTGTTATTGGAGATGTTAGAGACCCTGATTCAGTTGATTCAGTAATGAAAAACATTAATTATATTTTCCATGCAGCTGCATTAAAGCAGGTGCCTTCTTGTGAATTTTTTCCTTTAGAAGCAGTAAAAACTAATATTTTGGGAACCAATAACATTCTAGAATCTGCAGAGAGACATAGTGTCTCTAAGGTTGTTATTTTGAGTACTGATAAAGCAGCATATCCAATTAATTCAATGGGTATGACAAAAGCTTTAATGGAAAAAGTAATGATAGCTAAATCTCTAAATTGTTCAAATAACATAGTGTATTGTGGAACAAGATATGGAAATGTAATGGGGTCGAGAGGATCAGTAATACCATTGTTTATCGATCAGGTCAAAAATAATAAGGACATCACTATTACAAACCCTGATATGACAAGATTTATGATGTCACTAGATAGTGCAGTAGAACTTGTAAATTATGCTTTTAAAAATGGTGAGAATGGTGATATGTTTGTCCAAAAGTCACCTTCATCTACCATTTTAAATCTTGCTAATTCTTTGATTAAAATTTTTGATTCTAAGTCAAAAATAAAGAATATAGGCATAAGACATGGTGAGAAAATGTATGAAACACTGGTAACAAAAGAAGAAATGTTAAAATCTACTGATTTAGGTGATTATTATAAAATCTCTGCAGACACCAGAGGCTTAAACTATAATAAATACTTTTCTGAAGGTTCAAAAACTAAAAACTCATACGATGAGTATAATTCTAATAATACTAATATTTTAAGTGAAGAAGAATTAATTAAAATACTATTGGAATTACCATTAATAAAGTTTCATTTAGAACATAAAAATTGAATATAACTATTACAGGTCAAGGAGGGTTCCTAGGATCTCATTTAAAAAATCATATTAACTGTTTTCACGACGAAATAAAACTTAATCAGTTTAAAACTTCTTTTTTTGATGATAATAAAAAATTGGTTTCAATAATAAAAAAAAGTGATGTAATTGTTCACCTTGCTGGTGTAAATAGAGCTAGTTCAGATAAACATGTTTACACTAAAAATATTGAGTTATCTAATAAATTAATTAATGCAATTGATATGGCAGACTTTAAAGGAAAATTAATTTTTGCATCGTCTATTCAGGAAGAACTTAATAATCATTATGGAAAAAGTAAATATGAAAGCAGGCAATATTTTGAAAAAGAATCTGAAAGACTAGGCTTTCAGTTCATCTCTTTGATTTTACCAAATATTTATGGCCCATTCTGTAGGCCTTACTATAATTCATTTATAGCTACATTCTGTCATAACTTAATTAATGATAAACAAATAAGTATTATTAATGATAATGAGATGCCGCTTATTTATGTAGAAAATGTTGTAAAAATAATTCTTGATTCATCCCGTTCTTCAGAAAATAAAAAAGTTGTAGTAAAAGAGGATATTAATATTAAGGTCTCAAATGTCTATAGTCTTTTAAAAAATTTTAAAGATGACTACATAAAAAATGGTATAATACCAGAAATAGATACTAAATTTAAATTAAACTTATTTAATACATTCAGAAGTTATCTCTACGACTCAGAATTTTTTCCAAGAAAATTTAATAAAAACATGGATCAACGAGGAATATTTTCAGAAATTATTAGAGCAAAGGGGAAGGGGCAATTTTCATATTCAGTTACTAAACCAGACGAAGTAAGGGGTAATCATTTTCATACTAAAAGAATTGAAAGATTTTCTATAATTAAAGGCGAGGCTATTGTTGAGATTAGAAAAATAGGTTCTAATGAAAAAAAATCATATTATATGACAGATAAAGAACAATCTTACATTGATATTCCAATCTGGCACACGCATAATTTAAAAAATGTAGGCAAAAAAAACTTATTAATGACATTTTGGATTAATGAGTTTTATAATGAGAAAGATAGTGACACTTTTTATCAAATAGTTTAAATTTATAGAATGTCAATGGAAAAAATTAAGTTGGTTACATTAGTTGGAACTAGGCCAGAGATTATAAGACTCTCCTCGATACTTAGAAATCTTCAAGGTTCTGATGCAATAGATAATATTTTAATCCATACTGGGCAAAATTATGATAAAAACTTAGGTGATGTTTTTTATGATGATCTCAGTATTAATAGACCAGATTACTTTCTAGAATCGGCAGGCTCTAATTCATCTGAAACTATTGGAAATATTTTTATAAACTTGGACAAAATCTTAAATAAGATTAAGCCAGATGCAATTCTAGTTTTAGGTGATACAAATAGTTGTCTTTCAGTTATTGTTGGTAAAAAAAAGAAAATACCAATTTTTCATTTAGAAGCAGGTAATCGTTGTTTTGACCAAAGAGTGCCAGAAGAGATAAATAGAAAAATTGTTGATCATGTTTCAGATATAAATCTAACTTACAGCGACATATCTAGAAACTATCTAATAAATGAAGGTTTTCCTCCAGACCGAGTTATTAAAATTGGTTCACCAATGTATGAGGTTATTCATGATAATTTAAAGAAAATAAATTCATCTAATATTATGAAAAAATTGAGTTTAAAGAAGAGTCGATTCTTTTTAGTCTCATGTCATAGAGAAGAAAATGTAGACTCTAAATCTAATTTTTCAAATCTAATTTCTTCACTGAATATTATTGCTGAAAAATTTAACCTTCCAATTATTTTTTCTACTCATCCTAGGACAAAAAAGATTCTTGATAAAATGAATTTTGAAATTAATTCATTAATAAATTTTATAGACCCTTTAAATTTTTCAGATTATAACAATTTACAAATTAACTCATTAATAACCTTATCTGATAGTGGAACAATATCAGAGGAATCATCAATTTTAAATTTTAAAGCACTTAATATAAGAGAGACTCACGAAAGACTGGAGTCTATGGAAGAGACATCAGTAATAATGTGTGGTTTAAAATCAGAAAGAATAATTCAAGCAATTGAGATCTTGAGTAAACAAGAGACAGATAAATCAAGAAACATCAAAATTGTTGATGAATATTCATACGACAATGTATCTCTTAAAGTTGAAAGAATTATTTTATCCTATATTGATTATATAAATAGAGTAGTTTGGTCAAAAGAATCTTAATATATACCAATCATTATTACCCTGAACAATTTAAGATTAATGAGGTTGTAGATTGGCTTTCTACAAAACCAGATCTTCAAATAAGAGTTATCACATGTATACCCAACTATCCTGGAGGTAGATTTTTTTCAGGATATGATCTTCTAAATTCAATAAGTGCTGAAGAAAAAAAAAATATAAAAATAAACAGGTTACCAGTTATACCTAGGGGGAGCGGCAACTATTTTATGTTGTCACTAAACTATATTAGTTATTTTATTTCATGCTTTCTTTTTACCATATTTTTAATGGTGTTTAAAAAAAAATATGACTCTATTTTAGTACACCATACAAGCCCTTTCCTAATTTCTATTCACCCCTTAATATATGGAATATTTTACAGGACAAAAAAATATTTATGGGATCTTGATATATGGCCAGATACACTAGAATCAGTTAATGTTATTAAAAATAAGCTAGTTATTGATATAATGCTTTGGTTTGTAAAATTAATATATTCCGGGTATGATAAAATTTTAGTGTCATCTAATAGTTTCATTAGCATTGTAAAATCTAGATCAAAAAAAGAGGTAATATATTTTCCAAATTGGGCGGAGAAAGAGTTGGAAGAAAATATTTTTGATAAAAAACATATTCTCAACTTTGATAACCATAACTTCAAAATAATGTATACTGGAAATATAGGATATGCACAAAACTTCGATGCTCTTATTAAAATTATAGACCTATTAAGAGATGAAAATATTCAATGGGTTTTTGTTGGAGGCGGAAGATTCAAAAGTCAGTTTATTAAATTACTTTCAAAAAAAGATTTACTCTGCAAGTGTTCTTTTTTTGAAAATGTGAGTATTACAAAAATTCCAAATTATGTTAAAAATATTGACGCAATGTACTTATCATTAAATAGCTCAGATCTTTTTAATAAAACAGTCCCTGCTAAATTACAATCCTATATGGCACTTTCCAAGCCAGTTATTGGTTTAATCTCAGGTGAAGGAGCCAAAATAATTAAAGATGCAAACTGTGGAATTTGTTCAGAAAACGATAACTTTATAGAGTTATCAAAAAAAATATTAAAACTGATGAACTCTTCTAGTTTAACTCTAGATAAATTGGGTAGAAATGGAAGGAATTTCTATGACATACATTTCTCAAGAATCAACAGAAAGAAACAAATCTTATCCTTGTTTAAATAAAAATTATTATGAAAAAAATTTTAGTAACAGGGGGTAGCGGATTTATAGGCACAAACCTCCTAGAGTTACTTAGAGGTCATGGTCATCATTTAGTTTCTCTAGATAATTACTCAACAGGATCACAAGTTAATCATATTGATAAAGTACAATATGTAAATGGTGATATTTTAGATATTGATGAGCTTATTGATACAAATTTTGATATTTGCTTCCATCTTGCTGCTCAATCCAGGGTTCAACCATCATTTGAGGATCCACTAGAATCATATAAGTCTAATGTTACAGGCACTCTAAAGGTAGCGAATTGGGCAAATAAAAATAATATTAAGTTGGTCTATGCAGGATCTTCATCAAAACATCATGATCCATCTGACTCTCCTTATGCCATGACAAAGTTTATGGGAGAAGAAATATGTAGGCTTTATAGTAAGACATTTCAATTAGATGTTCAGATTGCAAGATTTTATAATGTTTATGGCCCTCATGAATCTATTGATGAAAAATATGGAAACGTAATTGGAATATGGAGAAGTTTAGCTTCAAAGGGCAAACCATTAAAAATTGTCGGAGATGGTGAACAAAGAAGAGATTTTACTCATGTTATAGATATTGTATCAGGTTTGTATGAAATTTCAAAAACTAATATTATAAATGATGATGCATGGGAGCTAGGGTCAGGAATTAATTATAGCATTAATCAACTTTTCCAGATGTTCAAAAAAAGATTTAATGTGGAACCAATTTACATCGATGATCAACCAGGAAATTATAGATCTACTCTTAGAACTAATGATGATATGCTAAAAAAATTAAATTGGAAACCAGAGGATCGACTATCAGAATATATAAAAAAAATTAAGTAAATATGAAAAAGGTTTTAATAACGGGCGGTGCTGGTTTTATAGCACATCACTTAATCTACTTTTTAATTAAAAACACAAATTGGGATATTGTATCTCTTGATAGACTTGACTATAGTGGGAATTTAAATAGATTGAACCATATAATGCAAAACTTTAATCAGAATGAAAGAAAAAGACTAAAAATAGTTTTTCATGACTTAAAATCAGAGATAAATCCTTGGATAAAAAAAGAGATTGGAAATATTGATATAATCTTACATTTAGCAGCTGGGTCTCATGTTGATAGGAGTATTGACTATCCAATGGAGTTTGTACTTGATAATGTTGTTGGAACAGCAAATATCCTAGATTTTGCAAGAATAATAAATGAGAAAAAAGAATTAGAGAGATTCATTTATTTTAGTACAGATGAGGTATTTGGTCCCGCTCCTTTTGGTATAAATTATAAAGAAAATGATAGATATAATTCAACTAATCCATATAGTGCAACTAAGGCAGGCGGAGAAGA
>MDTG01371408.1_pt1 | contig 14979 bp, 13 predicted proteins | sample 811421 | NCBI WGS metagenome assembly MDTG01 (sample SAMN05326645, study PRJNA326480) | marine metagenome | isolation source: seawater | place: Pacific Ocean: South East | collected 2011
CGCGTCTCGCGAAGATCGAGGTCGTCCGCCGCGGCGACGCCCGCCGGGCCAAGCTCTACTACCTGCGCGACCGGATCGGCAAGTCCAGGCGACTTCGCGACCAGCGCCGGGGTCTCCAGCACGTCGAGACCTGGGAGGCCGGGCACGCGGATCGGGTCGCGGCGAGCAAGGCCGGCCATGATTCCGCGGAGGCCGCCCCCCCCACCGGCGACGAATGACTCACGGGGCCGGCATCGAGCCCGGGGTGCAATGACCATGGATCTCTACGTCCTGCACGAGGCACGGACCGTGGCGGGCATCGCCGGGGTCGACCCCCCCGCGTGCGAGTCGATCGCCCTCTCCACGGAGGATCCCTCGAAGGTGCTCTTCAGCTTCGTGGGTGGCAACCCGCTGTCGGGCCAGTGGCTGGTGGACCTCGATCTTCCCGGGGAACGGGTGGCCTGCTGGAGCGGGACCCTGGCCGGGGACGAGGACCTCTTCGCGGCGCACCCGCACAACTGGATGAGCCCGGGCGCCGAGGCCCTGGAGGGGATGCTCCGCGAGGTGCTGCCCCAGTTCGAGGCGGCCGGTCGCACCCTGTGCCTCCTCCCGCACGCCCGGCACGTGCTGAGCGACGTGCAGGGGACGATCAACCTGGTCCGAGCGAACCCCGGGGGTGCGCTCGAGGTGGCACTCGCCCCGGCGAGTCTCCTGGTGCCGTCGATGCTCGACACCCTGGAGGACCACCTGGAACGGAGCTTCTCGACCCTTTCCCAGGCGGCGAGCTTCCTGTTCCTCGAGGACGTGGCGGTGGATCCGGTGCACGAGAACCTGGTCCCCGTGGACTTCGGGGAGGGAGTGCTCGACAAGGCGATGCTCAGGGACGCGGTCCGCAGGCACTGGCCGGAGGGCAGGCCAGTGGTGCTCCGACCCGGCAACCTCGAGGCGCAACTCGAGTGGCTGCGGGCCTGACCGAACCTCCACCGAGGCCGCAGGGACCGGGAACCCTGCACGAACTTCATCCGATGGCACTGAATTGCCAACGCTTCGGGGGAATCCTAGACTTCGGGTGGATGATGATCGACACTGTGGTTCACGGAGGATCCGAATGAGCTCGATCGAGGCCAACCCTTCAGGAGCGAGCCCGTTGGATGCACGGGTCCTGGTCCTGAACCGGGTCTATTCCGCGATCAGGATCGTCGATGCCCGGCGGGCCTTCACCCTGCTCGCCAAGAGCGTTGCCGAGGTGATCTCCCTCGAGGAGGGGAACTTCAGGAACTACGACTTCAGCTCCTGGACGGACATCGCCGAGCTCCAGCGGGAATTCGAGTCGGAACAGCACGAGTGGGTCAGGACCCCGAGCATGACCCTCGCGGTGCCGAAGATCATCCGACTCTTCTCCTACGACCGCAGGCCGAGCCAGGACATCCGCTTGAATCGTCGGAACATCTACGCGCGCGACGAGAATTCATGCCAGTACTGCGGGGGCAGGTTCTCCACCAGGGAACTGTCGCTGGATCACGTCATTCCCCGGGTCCAGGGCGGCGAGGACGCGTGGGACAACCTGGTCTGCGCATGCGTACGCTGCAACGCCCGGAAGGGTGGGCGGACCCCGAAGCAGGCGCGCATGAGGCTGATCCGCCGGCCGGTCAAGCCCCGCCTGAACCCGGCGATCAGGCTCCGGGTCGGCTCGCGCCGCTACCAGTCGTGGAAGGCCTTCATCGACGAGGCGTACTGGACGATCGAACTCGCCTAGGACGAGTTCAGCCGAGCAGCATCGTGCCCAGGGTGATGGTGACCGCGTTGTTGAGGGCATGGGCGACCATGGGCGAGACCAGCGACCCTCGCCACTCTCGCCCGATGCAGAACGCGACGGCCAGTGCCGACAGCACCGGGATGAACACCAGCCCCTGGGGATGGATCGCGGCGAAGACGACGCTCGAGAAGAGGGCCGAGGCACCGAAGCTGGCGATGAATCCCATCCGCCCGGTCACGTCCCGGAGGTACCGGTAGAGGATCCCCCTGAAGGCGATCTCCTCCACCACCGGGGCCGCGACGCAGGCCACGAGGTACACCATCAGGAGCTCCAGCGCCGATCCACCGAGCATCTCGGTGACCGGATGGGACGGGGCCGATTCGTAGTCGAAGAGGAGCTTCAGCGCCCCCCCGATGGCCAGCGAGAGCACCAGGCCCACCACCAGCAGCGGGATGGCCATGGTGTAGACCACGACCCCCAGGAGAAGTTCCTTCAGGGGATTCGCGCGACGAAGCCCGAGGTCGGCCCAGACCAGGTGGAATCCGATCCCCCGGACCCTCGGCCAGGCCAGCACGACCAGGCTCCCGAAGAAGGACAACAGCGAGCCGACGATCGCGAGCTGCCCCAGCACGACCGACAGTCCGAAGAACACCAGCATCCAGAGCCCGAAGGTCTCGAGGTACACGCTTCCCCGGCCACGTTCCGGCCGCAGGGAATGCGTCAGGCGTCCCGAGCACGACTTCACCACCACGACGACCAGCGCCAGGAGCCCGCAGAGGAACGCCCCGGCGTACCACCCGGCGAACCCGATCAGCACCAGCAGGGAACGGACGGCCGTGCCATCGAGCCGATCCAGCTCGGCGCGGTCCTCGGTGGCCGAGGCGATGAGGTACGGACCGAGGAACGGCAGCGCCCGCTCGAGGCGGGCGCGTTGCTCCTCCGAGGGCGGGGAGGCCCGTCGACTCGAGGCGAGATCGAAGACCAGCCTCGAGACCTCGTCGAGGAGGGTCGGCTCGGGGGACTCCCCCACCTCCTCGGCCTCCAGTCGCTCCAGGGCGAGCACCGCGGCCTCGGGGCCCACGACCCGGCTCTCGATGATGATCACCGCAAGGCGTTCCTCGAGCCGTTGCGGTTGCAGGGCGTTGATCTGGGGGACGAGCAGTTCGGCGGGAGCCCCCAGATCCCGGGCGCCGATAATCACCTTCCCCGAGAGAACGAACTGGACATCGAGGGAACGGGTCGCGTCCGAGTCCTCCGCCGGCGGGGCCTGGGTGCCAAGCAGGCCCAGGAGCACGAGTGACGAGACCATGGTCAGGACCCCGAGCCAGGCGCCCAGGTGCGTCAGGGGGTTCGAGAAAACGCCCTGGATGGCGGATGTAGGGGTCGAAGGGTCGCCGAGGGGACCCGGTGGAGGGGGCGGCGAGGCTGGTGGTGGCGGGGGCGGGGCGGGCATGGCTACAGCCTACCGGGACCGGCTCGGACGGGGGCAGAGGGGGGAGCGCGGCTTGACACGGCAGGGGCGGAGACTATCCTTGCCGATTCGCTCCGAGCCGTATGTTCGGTCGACGAAGTTTCGACGGCGAATCCTTTCGGGAAGCCCCAGATGCCCAGACAGACCACCTTCGCCAAGACCGGCGAGCTCGACAGGACATGGCACCACCTCGATGCCCGGGGGAAGGTGCTGGGACGGATCGCGACCGAGGTGGCGACCATCCTCATGGGCAAGCATCGCCCGGAATACACCCCCCACGTCGACACCGGGGACTGCGTGATCGTCACGAACGCGGAGCAGGTGGTCCTGACCGGCCGAAAGGCCCAGCAGAAGACCATGCAGCGCTTCAGCGGCTACCCGGGAGGCCAGAAGGTCGAGACCTACGAGTCCCTGATGGAGCGGCATCCCGAGCGGGTCGTCGAGAAGGCGATCACGCGCATGCTCCCCAAGGGGCGTCTCGGAAGGCAGATGGCCAGGAAGCTGCACGTCTACGTCGGTGACCAGCACCCCCACCAGGCCCAGCAGCCCGTCGACCTGGAAATCAACTGAGCAACATCGAGCAACCCATGATCGAAGATCCCGCGAACGAGTCCCAGGAGTCCTCCCCCACCACCGAGCTGCCCTCGGCGGCCGCCGTCGAGGCGGTGCCGGCTCCCGCCCCGGTCCCGTCCGGACCGGACGCCCACGGTTGGTGGCGCGGGACCGGACGACGCAAGACCGCGGTGGCCAGGGTCCGGATCAAGACCGGCTCGGGTTCGTTCAAGGTCAACGACCGGGACCTCGAGAACTACTTCTCCGAGGAGCGCGACCTCAAGAACATCCGGAACGTCCTGGAGAAGACCGGGACCCTCGATGCGGTCGACATCTTCGTGAACGCTCGAGGCGGAGGCTTCATGGGCCAGGCCGGGGCCATCATCCTCGGACTCGGTCGTGCGCTGTTCAAGTACGACCCCTCGCTCGAGCCGATCCTCCGCGACAACGGGTTCCTCACCCGTGACGCGCGGGAGGTCGAGCGCAAGAAGTACGGACAGGCCGGAGCCCGTCGGCGCTTCCAGTTCTCAAAGCGCTGAACCCAGCGACTTCAATCCACCCCAGCCGCCCGCAGGGCCGCCATCGCCGCATGCAGGCGCTGCCGAACGTCGCGTGGGGTGGTCCCGAGCCGCGAGGCGAGCCCCGCAAGGGACTGCGGTCGCGAGCGGGCCAGGCCGAACCGGTCCTCGAGCAGGCCCCGCTGGGCTCGGGGGAGCCGATCCAGTCGGACCGCCAGGAAGGGTGGGAGCCCCAGCCATCGCCTCAGCGGCTCGAGGCGGGCCAGCAGGTCGGACGTGGGACCGGGGCCGGGCCGGGAACCCGGGGGCCGGGCACCCGTTCGTTCGTGCAGGGCGATCTGCTTGTCGGCCTCCAGGGCGACCCGTCGCTCGAGGCGTGGTTCGAGGTCACCGCGTGCCCGCGGATCGAACTGGTCGAGCACCCGGTCCACGACCTCGACGCAGAACGCCAGCCGCGCCGTGGGTTCGGGCTCGGACGCGTCGGTGGCGGCGACCCCCTCCGCCTGCTGGAGGCGGGCCAGCGCGGTCCCGATGACGGCGCGGCCGGCCCGCATCCGGAGCCGGTCCGCACGCCTGAGGTCGGTCTCGATCTCATCCAACCGCGCCTCGGCCGGGGAACGGCCCAGTGAGGCGATCCGGCGGGCGGCGAGGCACCGTTGAAGGTGCATCGCGGGAATCAGCAGTGACTCGAGGATGTCGGCATCCTCGCCGCCCGCGGCAAGGAGTCCGGGGATCGAGGAGGGGTCCCCGGACCGCGGCTGCTCCCGGATGCGCGGAGCCTCCAGCAGGATGCGCTCGGCTTCCGGGTCCTCGAAGACCGGGAACCGGATCCACTGGGGATGGATCGCCCGCAGGCGATCGGCCCGGACCTCGGCCGCGATCCGCCGGACCGCCCCGAGACTGCGACCGAGCCGCCTGGCGACGCGTTCGACGGCGATCCCCCGCTGCCAGGCGTTCAGGACCAGCTGGCGCTCGTGGTCCGTCACCCGTCCGCCCGCACCGGTGATCGGTCCCGTCTGCCCCTTGCGCCGGCGCATCAGCTGCCGGATCGTCTCGTGGGCGCGGGGACTCGAGGCTGCGACGTGGAGGGCCGCCTGGTTCGGAGACGCCCCCGCATCGACCAGGGCGTCCGCGGCCTCGGTGAGGCGGCGCTCCTCGGTGGCATCCATCCGACTGAAGCCCGCCGCCCTCGCGAACCGTCTCGGATCGGACTTCCTGAACCTGGACAACGCAGGCTCGGAGACCCCGAGACGAACCTGTTCGTCGGGGAAGAGGAAGTGCTCGATCACGAGACCCTGGTCGCGCCAGCGTTGCAGGGTCCTGACCGAGACCCCGATGCCGGAGGCGGCGGCGTGGAGGTCGCTCGCCCCACCCTCGACCGTCTCCGCGGAGAGCGGGACGCGTGCACTCGCGCGCTGGACGAGCACGCCGAGCTCCCGACGCAGGAGCACTCCCGGGATCGACTCCTCGGCCACCGCCTCCCGAGCACCGGTCAGCCTCCACACCACGAATTCGGACGGATAGTCGGCCCCGGGGTCGATCGACTCCAGCAGCTCGACCGCAAGGAGGATGATCTGCCGGACCGAAGCCGGGGATCCCGCCTGGATCGAATCCATCACCTGTTCGACGGCCATGGTCTTGAGGAGTGCCGTGCGCCCCATCGATCAGTTCCAGTCGAACACCGGAATCTCGCCCTCGAAGCCCTCGGAGAGCCTCAGGAACCTGGTCATGCCTCGACGAGCCTCCTCCGTGAAGTCGAACCTCAGCAGATCCTCGAGGTAGCCGCGAGCGGTTCCCGGAGAATCCCACTTGAATCGTTCGGAGTGCTCGAGGGCGAACTGGTTGATCCGGTGGCGGTTGCGTCGGCGGGTCCGGTCCAGGAGGGTCGCGATCCGACGCACCCGGCCCTTCGCCTCCTCGGAACCGTCCTGCCTGCACATCCAGGTGGCGAACACGAAGGGCTCGCCGGTCAGGGTGAACCACGCCTCCCCGAGATCGAGCTGGTGCTCCTGGAACTCGAGGGGGAGGGTGTTGTTCATGACCTTGTCGCCGATGAGGAGGAAGGCCTCGGCCCGGGTCACGTCGAACTCGCTTCGAGGATCGAAGGTCCGTATCCGGGGCTCGATCCCCTCCGTCTCCCGGAGGAGCACGCTCAGCAGTCGGACCGAGGTGTGGCTGTCGCAGTCACAGTGGACCTCGGTGAGCCGATCGAGAGGACATCGCGAGAACAGGCGCACGGTGAGGGTGGGCCCCTCGCAGCCCAGCATGCCCACGGGAAGGACGCAGAGCGGGGCGGACGATCGCACGAGGTCGACCACGGAACAGAGGGCGACGTCTACCCTCCGGGATTCGAGGAGGCCGACCTGGTCCGCCGGAACCGTGGGGGCGAGGCGCAGCCCCTCGACCCGCTCGAGTCCACCCACCAGAGGGAGGGTGTTCAGGTAGCTGACGAAGCCGATGGTGAGGGGGTCGCCGGGCTGCAGTGGCTCCGCGGGAAGCCCCACGGAAGGCCTGGCATCGCACGTGAGGGCGGAAACGGTGGTCATGGGCTGATTCTAGTCATTCAACCGGGGCAGGTGTGCATCGGATCCCGAAGCTTCAACCAACCGCCTTGGACCGAGCAGGATCGCCGGTCGAGTCCAGGTGGATCGCGCCTCCCGGCGGGCTGACCGGCATGCCCTCGGTCAGGTAGACCCGCGGGATGCCGGTGGCCATCGAGGACAGGACCATGTGCGGGGGAATGCCGCAGCGGGCCGAGATCGCATGAAGGCCCGCGGCCGAATCGAGCTGGTCCGAGAGCAGGATCACCTCGCGATCCCGTCCGGCATCGAAATCCTCGAGCCCGCCAAGATCGACGACCATCTGATCCATGCTGACCGCACCCACCACCGGGGCGGCCCGCAACCCGCCGCCGACCGAGACGAGCACGGTGTGCGATTCGGACGAGTCCGGCGACAGCATGGGGTATCCGTGGGCGTACCCCACCGGTACCAGCCCGACGCGGGTCGGTCCCGGGGCCGTCCAGCGGGACCCGTAGCCGACGGTCGACCCGGCTTCGAGCTCGCGGACCTGGAGGATCCGGCTGCGCCAGGTCACCGCGGGCCTGAGCCCGGGATCGATCTGCTCGCGCTGGTGGTGCGCGGCCAGGGGAAGCCAGCCCGTCCAGCCAAGTCCGATGCGAACCATGTCTCGTTGCTGCGAGGGATCCGCGAAGCAGGGGCCGCTGCTCGCGGCGTGCTTGAGCACGCGGGGACCGATCAGGTGCGACACCTCGGCCACCATGCGATCGAAACGCCCCCCCTGCTCGGCGACGGCGGCGGGATCCGAGCCGGTGAAGTGCGTGAAGATCCCCACCAGGTCGAGGGACCGAAGGGACCGAACGGCCTCGAGCAAGGCCGGAGCGTCGCTGGTCGAGACCCCCCCGCGGCCCATGCCGCAATCGACCTCGACGTGGACCGGGAGGCTCCTGCCCAGCCTGACCGAGCCGAGCCGGGTGGCCTGCGCCACCGAGCTCACCACCAGTTCGAGCCGACCGGAGGCGATAAGTCTGGCAATTCGGGGATCATTTGGAATTTCTTCGACGGGCATCAGGGCCAGGATTCTCGCCCCCGAGACCCGTGATTCGAGCTCGGCCGCCTGCTGGAGGGTGAAGACCGCCAGGCGTCGGGCCCCGGCCTCCACCATCGCACCCGCCACCCGATCGGCCCCCAGGCCGTATGCATCGGCTTTTATGACCGGGCAGACCAGGGTTCCGGGCGCGAGGGCCTCCCCGATCGCACGGATATTCGCGGAGATCGCGCCCAGGTCGATCCGTATGTGGCTGGTGTGCATCATGCAGTCCGTTGCATTCCCATGGTTTGTATCGGCTCGGATGGGAGAATACCATGACCGTCTCGATGCGTGCGGCTCGTACCGACAACCATCGAACAGCCCACCCCCGGGCGACCCCCCAGACGGACAGCAAGGGGTGGAACGAACTGGCGACCAGGCAGGTCCTCGTTTCCATCCAAGACCAACAGAACCTCAAGAAGCAGATCCCCCACATGACCGAACGAAGTGACGCTCCCCGCCCCCGCAGGCGACGAAGACGAAGGCGATCCGGAAGCAACCGGGACCAGGACTCAGGAACCGAGACCCAGACCGAGGCCACGGACGCCAGGAAGCCGGTGGTCGAGGCTCCGCCTCCGGTCGTGGACGACCCCGAGACCTTCGCGCTCGATCAGAAGTTCTCCGACCTCGGGCTGTCCGAGGACGTCCAGAGGGCCCTGGAGGAGAAGGGATTCGTCCACCCGACCCTGATCCAGTCCCAGATGATCCCGTTCGCACTCGATGGCGAGGACGTGCTGGGGCAGGCGAGGACCGGGACCGGAAAGACCGCGGCCTTCGGGCTGCCGGCGCTCGGGATGATCGAGAAGGGTGATCCCTTCGCGGGGATGATCCTCGTACCCACCCGGGAACTCGCCATCCAGGTCGCCGAGGAGCTGAATGACTTCGCACGCCACAGCGGGCACCAGATCGTGCCGGTCTACGGCGGCCAGCCGATCCACAAGCAGGTCCCGAAGCTGGAGAAGCGGCCCGAGATCATCGTCGGCACCCCGGGTCGGGTGATGGACATGAACGAGCGCAGGCACCTTCCGTACGACAACGTGAAGATGGCGATCCTCGACGAGGTGGATCGCATGCTCGACATCGGGTTCAGGGACGACATCCGCAAGATCCTCGGCCGGATGGGCAAGAAGCGGCAGACGATCTTCGTCTCCGCGACGATCTCCGACGAGATCGAGAAGCTCGCCCGTTCCTACATGTCGAATCCCAAGAAGATCGTCACCACCGGGAAGAGCCTGACGGTTCAGCAGGTCGCCCAGAGCTATGTGAGCGTGGAACGATGGGACAAGCCGAGGCTCCTGAGCCACCTCATCGCGAAGAAGGACCCGACCATGAGCCTGGTCTTCTGCCGGACCAAGCGGACCGTCGACAAGATCCAGAAGTCCCTGGACCGGGACAAGATCGCCGCCCACGCGATCCACGGCGACATGATCCAGGGAAAGCGCAACCGGGTCATCCGCGAGTTGAGGAGTGGCGGACTCAAGGTGCTGGTCTGTTCCGACCTCGCCTCGAGGGGCCTGGACGTCGACGGGATCACGCACGTGATCAACTACGACCTGCCCGAGGACCCCGAGATCTACGTCCACCGGATCGGACGGACCGCCCGAGCGGGGCGAGACGGGGTGGCGTGGAGCTTCGTCTCCCCGGACCAGGGGGACCTGCTCACCGCGATCGAGATGCTGGCCAATACCGAGATCCCGCCAATGACGATCGAGGACTTCAAGCCCGGGCCGGTCCCCAGCGACGTGCGTGCGGATCGGGAGCACCAGGCCGGGAAGAAGGAACGTGAGATCAAGTCCAAGAGCCGCCATCTGACCGCGGAAGGCCTCGACACCGGGGACGAGAGCAAGTTCCCGGGAGGACTGGTACCGAAGAAGCTGCCCCCCAAGCGCATGATGGGGCGCTCCCGATCTGGACGCCGATGAGATGACCGACGGGGTCATGGTCCACCCGGAGGTTCGGGACGCCCTGGCGGATGGGTCGCCGGTGGTGGTCCTCGAGACGGCGGTGCTCACGCACGGGCTGCCCCGGGAACCGATGAATGCAACCCCGGCGGTGTTCGGCCACCGGCTCTCGGAGGGAGTTCGCTGGGACGAGGACGCGCCCACGAACCTGGCGACCTCCCGGGGGGTCGCGGAGCTGATCCGTTCCCGGGGAGGCGTTCCCGCCAGCTGCTGCGTGCTCGACGGGGTGCTGCGGGTGGGAATCGATCCCGCGGAGGTGGAACGACTGGCCGGCGAGGTGGCCGAGAAGTGCTCGACGCGCGACCTGGCCCGGGTCGTGTCCGCGGGGGGTTCGGGGGGGACCACCGTGGCCGGCACCCTCGCGATCATGAATGCCGCGAACACGCGGCTCTCCCGGGACGGCACGGACCGCCTGCGGGTCTTCGCGACCGGGGGCATCGGTGGCGTGCACCGGGGGTGGAGCCAGCACGGGGACGTCTCGGCGGACCTGCGCGCGCTCGCCTCGACGCGGGTGCTGGTGGTCTCGGCGGGGGCGAAGGTCATCCTCGACCTCCCGGCGACCTGCGAGTTCCTCGACACCCATCAGATCCCGGTCATCGGCTGGCGGGTGGACCACCTGCCGAGGTTCACCGTGCAGGGGGTTCGGGGCACGCTCGAGATCCCGATGATCGACGAGCTTGATCGACTGGGCGAGCTGTGCCGGCACCACTGGGACACCCTGGACCGGGAGGAGGCGGTCCTGTTGATGAACGAACTGCCCGAGGAACTCGCGATGGAGGCGATGCTGGTCGAGGCCTGCCTCGGCGAGGGCCTGGAGCAAGCGGCGGCATCGGGTGTCAGCGGACTGGGGGTCACGCCGTTCCTGCTGGACCACCTCGCCCGATCCACTGGCGGCAGGGCCCTGCAGGCGAATATCGCGTTGCTCCTGAACAACGCACGGCTCGCGACCGAGGCGGCGGGATCGCTGGCTCGTTCTCGAAGTTGACACCGGTGGTGACCGCTGCTCAAATTGAATGGAACGCTCCCCCCGTGGACGGCATCCACCCGGGCACCGGGGAGAAGGCGCTCGAGGACCAGCCAACGAACGATTCACCATCCGCCGGCACCAGGGTGCCGGTCGGCGGCAGACGGACCGAGAGCCACCTCATGGGAACCCGATCTTGAAAGAGACGAAAGCCGACACGGATCGATCCGCGAAGGAGCCCAAGCCCGGACCGGATGCCGCCGAACCTCGCAAGGTCACGGGGCTGCTGCAGCTCCAGGACGGGGCGGATGCCCGACTGAGGCAGCTCGGGGACGGGCTGGTGGAGGCCAAGGACGATCCGTTCGTCCCGGAATCACTGGCCGAGGCGTGCCCCTTCCGGCCGGCGTCCCGGATGACCGTGGAGGTGGTCGAGCGCAAGGCACGCAGGCGGAGGCGGGGCGGAGGCGGTCGACCCGTCCGGCAGGTGGTGCAGGAGATCCTGAGCGTGGAGGACCTCAGCCCGGAGGAGTATTCCACGAGGAAGGAGTTCCTCGAACTCACCCCGATCGACCCCCAGCCTCGTCTCGACCTCGAGTACGAGGGCTGCCCCCCTGCCTGCCGGCTGATCGACCTGTTCTGCCCGATCGGGTTCGGAACCCGCGGCCTGATCGTCGCCCCGCCCAAGGCTGGCAAGACGATCCTGCTCCAGAACATCGCCTTCGGGATCAAGCACAACCACCCTGACGTGGAGCTGGTGGCACTCCTGATCGACGAACGACCCGAGGAGGTCACCGACTTCAGGCGCAACGTCCCCGCCACGGTCCTCGCCTCCAGCAACGACGAGGGCGTCGAGAAGCACATCTCCCTCGGGCTGCTGGCGGTGGAGCGGGCGCGCCGGATGGTCGAGGCGGGCCGGGACGTGGTGGTCCTCCTCGACTCGCTCACCAGGCTGGGAAGGGCCTTCAACAACTCCAAGAAGTATGCATCCAGCGGACGCACCATGTCCGGTGGACTGGATGCCAAGGCGCTGGAGGTGCCCAAGCAGATGTTCGGGGCCGCCCGGAAGGCCGAGGAGGGTGGGAGCCTGACCATGATCGCGACCTGCCTGGTGGACACCGGGTCCCGTGCCGACCAGGTGATCTTCGAGGAATTCAAGGGAACCGGAAACATGGAGCTGATCCTCGACCGGCAGATCTCGGAGAAGCGGATCTATCCTGCGATCAACCTCGCGGCGTCCGGCACCCGCAAGGAGGACCTCCTGATGCGGGAGGACGAACTGAAGACGGTAAGTGCCCTCAGGAGACGGCTTACGAACATGCCACCACACGTCCAGGTGGAGCAGCTCCTCGGTGCGATGCAGCGATTCAAGACGAATGAGCAGATGATCAGCGGTTGAGTTGGACACTGCCTCCGATTGGGGGGAGACTGTCGGCAGGATTGGAGCAATGGCCCGATGGCTGAAAGCAACAGCGAAAAAGTGCAGAACGACTTCAAGGCGGGGGTCTTCGTGTTCGTCAGCCTCGGCCTCGCGATCGCGGTGCTGGTGGTCCTTTCGGGGTGGGACCCCTTCGTGTCCCGGGTCCCCTACAAGGCCCAGTTCTCGGTCAGTGCCGGGATCAACGGCCTTTCCGAGGGCAGCAACGTCAAGGTCGGCGGCCTCGACCGAGGGACGGTCACCGAGGTCATGCCGAAGTTCGAGACCGAAGCGGACGGTTCGCAGGAACTCAAGTCCCTCGTGGTCAGCTTCGAGCTGGACCCCCAGATCAAGCTCTACAAGAACGCGACCGTCGCTCGGTACCTGCCGCTCCTGGGGGGCATGGGCTGGCTGAACTTCACCAGCGTGGGCGGCCCGACGAAGGAGGACCCGGACGCCAAGCCGCTCGAACCCGGCTCCGTCATCCAGGCGGGAGCCGGAGGTGGGATGATGGCCACCCTGCTCGGTCCCGCCAACGCACAACGGACCACCGGGGTGCTGGAGAACGTGAGCGAGTTCTCGGAGTTCCTCACCCAGATCCCGGACGAATGGGATGCTGACGTGAAGCCCATGCTGACCGACGTGAGGCGGATGGTGGCCCAGCTTCGCTCGGACTACGACGGCTGGGCGAAGCGTATAACGCTCGCCCTGACCCGGGTGGACGACGCCTCGGAGAAGCTCGACAGCGCCATGGGCAAGGTCGCCCCGCTGCTCACCACCGCACAGGGGGAGCTCGACCAGATCGGGGACCTCCTCGACGAGAACACCCCCCGGGTCTCGAGCACCATGGAGAACCTGGTGGCGATGACCGACGACGGCCGGGAGGTGATGAACGAGATCCGGGTCAAGACCATGAACCAGGTCGAGGAACTCATGCAGCGCGGACTCGACGGGATCAAGACCCTCGACGAGGCGCTGACCCGCGTCGACGACGAACTCATCCTCCGCATGCCCGACATCACCATGACCCTCGCGAACCTCCGCCAGGCGACGTCCCAGTTGAAGCTGGTCGCCCTGGAGATCCGGAGGAGCCCGTGGAAGATTCTCTACACCCCGTCGACCGACGTGCTCGAGCACGAGAATCTCTACGAGTCCGCCCGCAGCTACGTGATGGCGACCAGTGAGCTGGAGTCGGCTGCCGAGTCGTTCCAGACGGTCTTCGAGATGAGCCCGGAGGCCCTCGAGCAGCGTCCGCAGCTGCGGGAGGACGTCGAGAAGTACGTGATGGATGCACTCGAACGATACCGGAAGGCCCAGGAGAGGCTCTTCTCCGAGATCGTCGACCAGTGACGCATCGCACGCGGAACCCACTTCCCAACGCCGACGAGGTCCGATGAGTTGAGCAGGTCTCCACAGAGGGCGCGAAGCGACTACAAGGCAGGGCTCTGCCTGACGGTGACGCTGTTCGTCCTCATGACCTCGGTGCTGGTCGCCATGGAGCTCGGCAAGCGGTCCGCGGAGGAGGGCCCGTCGTTCACCATCTCGGTCCCCCTGGAGATGGGAGTCGAGGGCGTCAACGACTCCAGCCAGATCATCTACGGAGGGCTGGTGGTCGGGAAGGTGGATCGGGTCGAGTTCGACGACGACCGCATCCTGGTCAGGGTCACCCTCAATCGACGACTCCAGCTGAAACAGTCCGTGGAGATCGTCAAGCAGAGCTCGCTCCTTGGCGGGACCAACGACCTGCTCATCATGAAGACCGGGGACGACAAGGACCTCAAGGACCTGGCCGACGGTTCGACGGTCGAGATCACGAGGGGTGCGTCCGGGGTGTCGAGCGTGCTCGGCCCGAAGGGCGCGAAGTCCGTGGACGACATCATCACCAACATCGAGACGTCCGTGGATGGATTCCGTTCCATGGCGGAGGACCTCGGCGACAACCCGGAGGTGGAGGACATCCAGCGCGACTTCCTCGAACTGAGGAGGATGATCGACGAGGATCTCCCCCGCTGGGAGCGTCGCTACGAATCGCTCCTCGGCCGGATCGAGCGGATCAGTCGCGAAGGGGAGATGATCTCGGCGGGCATGGGCCGGGTCGAGGATTCCTTCGGCCGGACTTCGGAGGCCGTGGGGAGGGTCGAATCACGGCTCTCGCCGCAGCAGATCTCCCTCATCGAGGACGCCTACCGGTCCATCCTGGATTCCTACTCCCAGGTCGTCGACGACTTCGAGTCCGAGACGATGCCCGTGGTCGATCGGATCCTCGAGACCGCCCGCGGATCGATCGACGACTTCGAGCGCATCGTGGGTGAGATGCAGAAGATCGCCTCGCGAACCAGCTTCTCGATCGACTACGCGCTGGCGCAGACCACCCTGGCCTCCCAGCAGCTGTCAATCACCCTCGACGAGGTCATCACGTCGCTGGGCATCCCGCTCCTCCAGAGGCCGTCCCAGGAGGAGGTCGGACTCATGACGAGGTACGCGGCGTTCAGCGAATGGGCGAGCAGCGCCGTCCAGATCAAGGAGACCCTCGACTCCATCCGCGAGGTTCGTCCCCTCCTTCCGGAGGACAGGCTCGGCTCGAAGGAGACCATGGACCGTCTGGTCGGGATGCTGGAGCAGTCGCTCCGCGACTACGAGTCGGCCCAGAGACGCTTCGTGGCGACCACCCGTGGGGATCCCGAGCCGCCCGGACAGCTCCCGCAGGATGACCGCGCCGATGATCAGGATCGCTGACCCCGGGGACGATCGGCTC
>MDTG01426405.1_pt1 | contig 14978 bp, 18 predicted proteins | sample 811421 | NCBI WGS metagenome assembly MDTG01 (sample SAMN05326645, study PRJNA326480) | marine metagenome | isolation source: seawater | place: Pacific Ocean: South East | collected 2011
CTAGGCCTCCAGCACCAGCAGCAATTGATCCAACAGTCTTTAATCTGTTTCCAAGTTGTTCTCTAGTGCCAATAATTTTGGCAAGTTTTCCTGTAGACCCTTTTTGGGCTGTTGAAGAAGCTGCTGTTCTTGCTGTTTGTGCCCTGGCTACATTGAAGGGTGTTACAGGGGGGACATTACTTTGCCCAAGAAAAGCGCGTCGATTAGCATACCCGCCACTGCGACCAAGACTAGCTGGCCCTCTATAGGCTCCTCCTTGCAGGGGGCGGATCAAATCCCTTCGATTTAAATTGGATGGTTGCTGCCTAGTTTGCCTTCCAGTTTGCCTTCTTGTTTCTTGACGAGCAGCACCAGCGGCGGCTCGTTGACGCCCTCCCTGCTGCATGGTTTGACGCAGGGCTTGCCTACGTCCTCCTTGAGTAGCCAAGCGAGGCAGGGCGCGCCTTGAGTTTTTCGATATTGCTTTTGTAGCCTCTTTTTTTAATTGACGGGCTGAAGCCTTCGTAAATGAAGGAAAGGCGGCTCTTAACTTAGGAATGGTTCTAGTAAGCCAAGGTAGCCCTCTAACGGCGGCTGTTCTAATTACATTGGCGGCGAGAATAGCTGGTAATGGCATAATTCAATAGACAGGTAAAGTATAAATTTAAGGTTTTCTAACGGTAAGTCAACGGGGGAACTAGGTTACCCCCGTGACAAAAACTTTCTCACAGGTGCGTTATGAATTTATTACATTTATATAATAAATTCATTTCTTCCTATAGAAAAGTTTTTAGGAGGGGGTTAGGTGATCCCCTGACAGCATATTAGTAAGCTGCTTCATCGACCTGCGGGGTCTTGAAAACCCGCTTTCATTCGTTTTAGGTGGCTCAACCGCTACTAAACCATGTCTTTGTCGTGCCAAGTCGAGGCACAAGAAAGCTGCGTCAGCTAAGTCGGGGGATCTCCCCAACCTAGATTTAAAATCTGCCTTGCTTTCAATCTTCATTCGCAGAGTAGCTCCCTTGACCATGTCATACTTCCTCCCTGTTATTTCAGAAGCTAAGTCCTTATTAACCCCATAAATCTGTTTAGTCCGCACCAACTCCTTGCCGACAAACCAGAGTTCGCTTACCCTGTTCATGTAGAGTTGTTCTCCCACCAACTTACTATTTGCGCTGACACGCTTGTCTGATGCCTTTCCTCCAAAAGATACCCGTAATATTTCGTCGCTCCATTCACCGGCTAAGATGTCGCATAAAGGCATTCCGGCACCGGTTGCGTCAACAGCCAAGTCCATCGCTTTTATCTTACGCTTTTTACACTCGTCGATCACTTGACGAACAATCTGATAACTGCGGGGGACCGCTTTGTTGGTGGCATCGTCATTCAAATGAATTGCATCCCCAAACTGGTGAACAAAATGACCATCTTTGTTGTAACCAACAAAACCGGTGTAGAGAATGCTGCGATCTCCGCCTGAAGTAAACGCGGGGTCTAAGCCGGCAATAGGAATTGGCTCATCCTGCCACTCAACTTGGTTCATGGATCCTGAACGAACAATCTCAGCTTCTGAGTAAATACCTTCGGTCTCATCTGAGTCAAAGAAAACAGCGCGAACCATACGCATATATCCCCGTGACTCCTCTCCCAAAAGGGCTTTATCTTCTTCTAACTTTTCTTGGGTAGGTAAGAAGGGATATATTTGTTCTCCTGCTAAAACATTCGGTGAACGCTCACCATCAAACCGGACATAGATTCCATTATACTTGGTATCCCAACAGTCCGCTGTGTTTGTATCTACGGAGTCCCATCCCAACTTAGGCTCAGACCACTCACCAAAGGCATCCCACCTACTAGCAGGGTTACTCATCCCGATAAGCTGGAATGAGGGGTTCTTCGACAAGTTACTGAGTGAAGCGGAGAGGATGGCGGGGGACAACTCCGCGAGTTCGTCGCCAATACAAATTACAGATTTTTGCTTGATCCCGATAAATTTGCCAACGGCCTCGCGGGTCTTCTCGCGAGCCGAAGCAATCAAAGATAGTCCGGCCTTCTCAATCAGAGTTCCGTTTTCATTCACATAAGCTACGTTACCAATACTATCCCTTATCTTTAAGGGCGCACCGTCGATAACGGAAAGTAAAGATATAACTGATCCCCATATCCTTTTACGCGCTTCTCTCAGTGTAGTTGAAGTAATCAAAACCAGGGTGTCACGCGGGGCGGACAGCCAATTAATGATACCCCACGCAGCCATCGTATGACTCTTACCGGATGAGGCTGCTCCCCCAATGGCGACATATTTATTGCGGATCACTGTCTTGATCATCTCTTCAGCCCATGGATGTTTTACCATCATATGTTCTGGTAAATCATCTCTGTTCCAAAACTCATCGCAGATTCTCCAAAAGTAATACTCCTTGGCGCGGTATGTTGTATGATTGGCAAATCCGTACAACAATGCTGTGACAGTATTTGTTGGTGGAATTAAAAGACCCCCAACATCCATCTTCTTTGTATCCGCATCTATGCGCGGTTCATACACATGTAGCTTCTTTGTCATGCCACTTGAATTACTCTAAATATAATAGTATATATTAAGTGATTTGGCGAAGATAACCAAAAAAGAAAAACTAATGAAACTCGCTCTGCAATTGCATGAGAAGGGTTACATGCAGGTGAGCATTAGTCGTGAGTTAGATATTCACCCATCTACACTAAGACGTTGGTTCCGCGAGGCTGGTATCAAGCCGATTAAGAAGAATTCTGACGAACCTAAACCAGAAGATACAGACCCCCTACAATCTGCTTTGGATGCCAGCTTGCAAAAGATGACCAAAGAGGAAGCAAAGATTGCCAAGTTTGAGGAGAGGCAAAAAGAAGAAGAGGATATAATGAATTTGGCAGAAGCTCAGTCTTCTCCTGCTGATAAATACCAAACATATGTTGCGTCTCAAAGTATTAAACTGCTAAGGGACTCAATGAAAAATCTACGCGGACCTCGAACGGTTAAAGAGTTCGACATCCTGGATCAGCTAATAAGGCGGAACTTAGGTCTTAACGCCCGAAACACTGGGGGATCTGGTAGTATGCAAATAGACATATCTATTTTAAATAACACCAAGGCGGATAATGGAGAGGGTGCCGTTAAGATTACGCCTAAGAAGGTTATCGATATTGAACCACTCGAAGACGAGTAATTTGTCATGGCTATATCACCAGAGGCTTATGAGGAGCCTGAGAATACCTTGTTGCTTTACTCAGGGCTACAGGATGCATTTATCGGTTCTGTAGAGACCTACGGAAAACCACCTGTTGCCTGTTACTCAAAAAGATTAACGCTGAAAGTTCTTATACAGAACTTTGATCTCAGCGAGACTGAAGCGCGTGAGCGTTACGAATATGAATATCTTCAAACAGATTACGGGGAAGCTACCCCCGTGTTCTTAGACGACGAATTGTGTGAAACTATTTCCTGATAAATATATTGTTCCAGACCCTAAAGTCCTAGTGCGTGAGGAAATACCTCCGTCTGATTTTAAGTTTGTAACATTAATACAACTTGGTGACTTTTACATGGTGAAGCCACGCATCGCTAAAGAAGTATACTTCTTACAAATGTTAGGCAAAAACATAGATGTATTCTTGCCGGTTGATGGAGAAGGTCTACTTGTCCGCAAAAGAGCCATAGACTCTCTGTGATAATAGGAGTTGATAACGGTTTGACGGGAGGGCTTGTCGCCATCTCAAAATGCACGGGGACAGTTGTTGATAAGACCGTTATGCCTACCCTTCATCGGCTCAAGAAAAGGGAGGTAGACACCCGCAAGGTCTATGAATGGATCATGTCCTTGGAATCTGATTTTGAGTTGGCTATAGAGGAACCGCTACACCACGCTAGGTCATCCCAAGCAGTGCGCTCCATGGCTTTATCTTTTGGGAAGCTGTTAGGCTTGGCTGAGAGCCGACAGTGGAAAGTGAACTGCATTAGTGTTCACAAGTGGCAAAAGGTCATGTTGGGGCGTGTCCCTAAAGGGAAGACCAAGGAGGTAGCCTTAGCCGTTGCCAATGATATTGCGCCTGACGAATGCTGGCTGAAAAGCAAACGAGCCAGCAAACCACATGATGGCATGATAGACGCCTTCTTGATTGCAAGATACATGTTCAAAAAAACAGTTGGGAATTCCTGAGAATTTTTTCCTCTAGTTTTTAGGGGTGTATGCACACATTGCATCAAAAAAGGTGTGCGTGGCGCAACTCCTTGGTTATAAGAAGGTTGTTTCATTTGGCAACAAGATTAGGGGGTGTATGCACACTTTTAGAAATAAAGGGGTGCGTGAAGTGCGCTTAGGTTTTACCCCCTATCTCATACACCCCCTAATAAAAGATACAACTAGACAAGAACTTGACGAGGATGTATAGTCCCACCCGTTTATGAAAGCATTGTATCCCAAGCAGGGGGAAGCCGCCGACTTCTTCCTTAGCGTCCTAATAGATGGTGGCAACACCATTGATACATCAAGTGTAGGAACAGGTAAAACTGTTGTAGCTGCTGAACTAGCATACCAGCAAAACCAACCAGTGGCTGTTATTTGCCCCAAGGCTGTTATACCTAGCTGGGAACGGGAACTGGAAGAATTTGGTGTAACCCCTGAGTTTGTCCTCAACTATGAGAAGATAAGGACAGGTAAGACCCCACACATGACAAAGAAGGGGAAGAAAATAATGACTTGGCACCTGCCCGAAAACACCTTGGTCTTGGTTGATGAAATCCACAAGTGTAAGGGGCCTTACACGCAGAACGCACAACTTGTTATCTCATTGGTTCAGCAGGGTTACCAAATTCACGGCATGAGTGCTACGGCCTGCGAGGATCCTACTGAGATGCGATCAATTGGATTTATGCTGGGCTTGCATAGTCTCAACAAAAGCGAGTCTGGTAAAAAGAGTTGGTATTCGTGGATGCTCGCTAATGGTTGTGCCCAAGATCAATGGAAGCAATGGAAGTTACTGAGTAGGTCTAAGTTGACAGATGTTAAAGAAACAATCTACGGAGTTAATGGATACCGTTTAACGGTTGAAGATTTTCCTGACTCCTTTAGAGAGAACCGTGTATTTGTTGAGCCTATACAGTTTGCTGGATCAAAAAAAATAATTAAGGCTTATGAAGAGCTAGGGATCACTCCATCTATTATTCAAGAATATATTGAAAATGGGACTGTCACTGAGAGTGAGCATATATTGGTCAACTTGCTAAGAGCTAGACAACTGGCTGAAAGTTTTAAAGCTCCCTGTATTGCAGATCAAGCCGAGGATTTAGTGGCCCAAGGTAACTCCGTAGTGATATTCCTTAACTTTCGAGAGAGCATGGATGCGCTTTGTGAGCGACTTAAATGTGGCCGGATTGATGGAGGACAATCGGCTAAAGAAAGGCAGGAGGTTATTGACTCCTTCCAAAATGACGATTTACATGTCCTCGCTGTTAACACGGCAGCTGGCGGGGTTGGGCTTTCTCTGCATGATACACATGGCAACCGACAACGCATTAGCCTCATAAGCCCTTCATTCTCTGCCAAAGATCACTTACAGACTTTAGGGCGGATACACCGCAATGGGGCTAAGTCGGATGCTTTACAGAAAATCCTCGTAGCGGCAGACTCTATTGAGGAGACGGTGATGAAGTCTATTAACAAGAAACTTAAAAACCTTAAAGCCCTCCATGGATAATTTAGGCTTTAGGACTAGAGCCGTAGGAGAACTACGGACGCAGCTTATATACCTGTCATTGAACACCTGAAGCCTACCTATTTAAAATGAAAGACACACCAGATCACACAAGTAGAGATCACGCGGAATTTAGTCCGTCATCGTTGAAGTATGTAGCCGCATGTTCCGGCTACAACGGCAGGTCAGGCACAAGTGCCGCCGCTGAAAAAGGAACCAGGATTCATGAAGCATTGGAGGTGCGGGATTCTTCCGCGCTACAAGATGAGGAGGAAGTCGAGATTTATGATCAAATTGTAAAGGATGAGGATGAGTTCCTGCAAACTGTTATCGGTGATGCAGAACGCACTGAATATAATGAAGTGGTAGTTGATGTTGAACTGGAGGGAACCAGTACTTGGGGAACTTGTGATAGACTCACAGTATATGGTGATAAAGCCGTAATGGGGGACTATAAGACAGGAATTAGTGTCATAGACACACCGACAGAAAACTGGCAAGCCAAAGCATATACGGCAGGAGCTTTTCAAAAGTTTCCAGAACTTAAAGAAATTATATTCGTGTTTTACATTCCAGTTCGGGATGAAGTCCTGCACGGTAAGTTTACAAGGGATGACCTACCCAAGCTCGTCAAAGATTTGTCATATGTGATTAAATCCGGCGAGCTAATCAGACCTCAATGGGAGGAGGGTTACCCTGACCTGACCAAATTATCCCCGAATGTAAACTGCCGGTTTTGCGCTTATGAGGATCGTTGCCCTGCCTTGGGAGCTATTGCCATAGAGGTAGCTAATAGAGTTGCCGAAAACACGCTACCTAAGACGGACATTGCTGATCCTGACGACCCCGAAACACTGGAGCAACTATGGGCTATAGCTAAGATTGTGACTAATTGGGCTACGCGGATTAAGGCAAAGGCTATTGCCAAGGCTAAAGAAGGCGTAGAATTCCCATCACTAAGGTTGAGGTCAATGGGGTCACCTAGAAAGTGTATTGATAATGAAAAACTAATGGATTTAGTCAATGACTTTGGGGTGGACCAAAAAGAAATCATACAACTTGGCAACTTTCCCTTGAAAAAGATTTCTGATGCTGTAAGTAAAGCAGCCCCTGACGGTGAGAAGGGTCAAGCAGCAAAAGATTTTATGGATGCCGCAGAAGATGCTTCCATAATAGAAAGATCGGAGACGAGATACACTCTCTCCTAAACAGAACAACAGAATAACAGAATAACAGAGATGCCTAAAACAGCAGAAAAGAAAAAACAAGAAGTAGTAGAAGTAGAAAAAAAAGAACTGACAGAAGCCCCTAAGTGGCAGGTCACGGCTGCGGATATTGATATCCCACGCCTTAACATCAAACAAAAGTCCTCGCAATTTGAAGCGGGGGATTTTGGATCACTTGTAAGTGACAAGACACACGTTATCTTGGATCCAGGTGAGTCAACTGAGGTTATTGTGGTCAACGTCATGAAAGCCTGGAGGGAACTGACAGACTTTGGAGGTGAAAAAGGCCGAGTAGCCTACACCGAAGAAGCTGCACAAGAACTGCTTGCAGATTCCGATCATGAAGTGATTGAATTTGCAGACATTACTATGTTGTTTGCGAAGCCTGAAAATGGTGATGAAACAGCATATCCGTTCCCTATTGGAGACCAAGTTTACTCTATGGGTAAACTGGATGTCTCAAAAGGAGCTTACAGGAACACCTTCAAACGGTTGGCGACCTTTGCGGCCTTCAACCCTGATGTTCCTCTGTCTCAAAAACTGTGGACATTCAAGACTGAACTCCTTACTAGGGGTCAGGTAGCTTGGTATAGTCCTTCACTTACAATCGCTGTCGGGGATGCACCCGAAGCAGTTGTAGAATTCATGAGCAACTTTACTGTATAAAACCATGGAAGTATCAACAGAACTGGAGGCAGTAGAGAGGCACATCGAGGAGCTTAAAAAGCTCCAAGATGAATACACAGAGCAGATTAACGTCATGGAACGTCAGAAGAATGACTTTGATGTTTTAATCAATGCTCTTGAGAAAGAGGTGGTTCATCTCAAAGGAGCAGAGCGACAAAGTTCTTTAGAACTTGTCGATTCTGAATCTTAATCACATCGGCGTACGCCGACCGCTCCAGCGGTACTGAGGTCTTATGCTTTCTTCCTCAGTGCCGTTGGGGCCCCTTTTCGATATGAATACCTATGCCCTAGATTATGAGTCTTACTATGATAAGACTTGCTCTATACGGAAACTTGGACCCTTGGGTTACTTTGCTCATCCTGACTTTGACGCTTATCTAATGAGTGTTGTTGGAGATGATGGACTACAGTGGGTTGGACACCCTAAAGATTTTGATTGGCAGACCTTAACAGGTAACCGGGTTCTGTCCCACAATGCCTCATTTGATGAGACCCTTTACTTATATGGGATCACACAGAACTGGTGGCCTTCTGTGGATTACGCTGAGTGGCACTGCACAGCAGATTTAGCAGCTTACTGTGGGTTGCCCCGATCCCTAAAAGGATCAACTGCGGAACTTTTTGGACTGAGTGTTGATAAAACAACTAGGTATAATATGTCAGGCAAAAGCTGGGAGTCGATGCCTGACGACTTCAAAGAGGAGGTCAGCGAGTATGCCCTTAAAGACTCCGAGTTGTGCTTGCGCTTATGGCAGGAATTAGAAGGTTCTTGGTCTCAAAGAGAGAAGGAGATCAGTATTACAGGCAGGAGAATTGTGCAACGCGGAGTTCCTATTGATTTAGAATTACTCAAAGAACAAAAAGAGTCTGTTGCGAAACTGTTATTTGATTCAGAAAATCAAATCCCTTGGATAGGGGAGTCCCCACCACTGTCTAGGAAAGCGTTTAATGCTGAATGCCGGAGACTGAATATTGAGCCACCCGCGAGCCTGGCTCTTTCTAATCAAGAGGCAAACGAGTGGATAGCTAAGTATGGAAAAGAGTATGCTTGGATTGAGTCAGTTCGGGACTACAGGAGGATTAATGCCTTAAAAAGGAAGCTGGAGAGTTTTGACTACGCGACACAACCGGACCAAAGGTTCTACGGAGGCTTGATGTATTTCGGGGCGCACACCGGCAGGTGGTCAGGATCCGGGGGAAACCTTAACCTGCAAAATCTCCCCCGTGGGGATTTGTTTGGGACAAATTTGCGTAGCCTTATATCACCTAAAGAGGGGAACAAATTAATTGTTGCAGACCTTTCACAGATCGAAGTTAGGACTCTTTGTTGGTTGGCTGAAGATGCGGAAACTTTAGATGAGATTAAAAAGAGTGAAGATATTTACGAAGCCTTTGCAATTCGCTTTGGTAAGTGGGATTCCGAAAAGGGTGCATTGAAAGATGAAGAACCACAAACTAGGCACATGGTAAAACAGATGGTGCTAGGTTGTGGTTATGGGGCTTCTGCAAATAAGTTTTCCATAATTTCAGGTATGCCCCTCAAAGAGGCTCAGACAGCGGTTAACCTTTACAGGTACAAACTTAATAAGGTAGTTAAGCTATGGAACACGCTGCAGCGGAAAATGCATGTCGCCTATACACGGAAAGAAGATTTCATTCTTACACTGCCTACTGGTAGATCGTTAAATTACGGAAAAATCACTACCGCTTTGCAGAATGGTAGACGTAGCTACATGGCTATGGTTACTAAGGGGTCAAAGAAGATACCGGTTCGGTTATGGGGTGGGCTGTTAGCTGAGAATTTGTCTCAAGCGTTAGCACGGGAAATATTTGCCGAAATGCTCCTCAATATAGACAAGAAGGGCAAACATATAATTTTTCATGTCCATGATGAATTCATCATAGAGACAAGTGAAAAGGAAGCAGAAGCAACATTGAAAGAAGTAATAGAAAGCATGTCAACGGCACCAGAGTGGATACCGGATATCCCATTGGCAGCGGAAGGCAAAATATTAGAAAGATATGAAAAATGAAATATCGATACATTAAAAACCTCACGGAAAAGAAGATATCTAAAGCTGATGATATATCTGGATTGGCTTGCCAAAAACCTAAACTTGCGTCAAAAGCTGAGTTTAGAACTTGGTGCAAGGACGATGACACTGACTACATTTTTTACACTTTATGTGAGGGAGATAATCCCAATGTTAGAGTTAATAAAGACAACCCAGTAAATGCGGTTCACGGCATAGTAGCCGACTATGACGCACCAGTTAATTGGGAAGATGTTGAGACATTAATTAAAACTCAATGCAAGGATTTGGCTCCTACTTGGTATTCCAAGACTTACTCTGGTTATATACGATTGGTGTGGGAGTTTGAAGAGCGGTTGCCAATATCTCCTGATATGTATGATACATTTATCAAGAGACTCTCTAACCACTTGAAGATGGGTCGCCTGTTCGCTGGGTTCGATGAGTCTTCTTATAGACCGAGCCAAGTTTTTGCTATTGGGGAGGAGTGGGTAAAGATAGGGGAACCATTACCTAAAGAGGTTTACAGGACCGTTTTATTGAAGGCAGCCAACGAGAAGCCACCGCAGTCAGGTGAGACATCTATCCCCATTGATGTTGTTGAGCAGGAAGTTCATAAAGTATTCCCTAACAGATGGGACGGGGAATTTGCAGTAGGATCGCGTGGCCCTTTGTTTTGGCTAGATGACGGCATTGACCGTGTCGGGTGCCAAGTCTCTGAAGAGGGTATGATTTGCTATAGCGATAGAGCCGGTAAAGGCTTTATGTCTTGGTCAGAGATATTTGGGGCAGACTTCGTCAAGGATTATGAAGTTAAGAAAATGGGGAGCCTTTTAGACCATTACTGGTTTAATGGAAAAATGCACTTCAAATTACTCCATGGCTCTGCCCAACAAATACCGAAAGACCAACTCTGCTTGGAGTTAAGGCAAGCAGGGTTTTCTCCAAGAGCGCGGAGGGGGCAAAACCTATCTGAGCTAGAGACTGCTTTAGTGACCATTGCGAATGAAAACAGGATCGATGAAATAGCTCCAGTTGTATTTAGCCCAGACAGAGTTGTTAACTACAACAGTCATCGCATATTGAATAATGCAAACATAGAACCTATTCAACCAGCAGACGATGGTGACCCATCTAAATGGCCATTCCTCCATAGCTGGCTACATCAGCTTTTTGCTAACAGTGTTAAACATGGCACCGTGTTTTATTTCTTTGCTTGGTTGAAGCGGTTCTATATAGCTGTGTTGGAGCGTAAACGTAAACAGGGACACGCTTTACTTTTGGTAGGACCAACCAGTGTTGGTAAATCGCTGTTATCAAACAAAGTTATATCAGCGTTAGTTGGTGGCTTTGCTGACGCTTCTGATTACCTATCGGGTCAAACGAGTTTCAACAAAGACCTTGCTAGAGTGGCAGCCTGGGTCGTAGACGACACCACTTCAGCGGCCTCATTCCAAGACCAACGAAGGGCAACAGAGCTTATAAAGAAATGCGTAGCTAACCCAAGGATGGAATACCATGCAAAGTATGTTGATGCAATTAGTGTTCCATGGACAGGCCGTGTCGTTATGTCGTTGAACATGGATGCAAACAGCCTCAGTGTGATCCCAAGCCTAGATTCATCCAACAGGGACAAACTAATGGCATTACGCATGAGTGATTCGGCAAGGACAAAGTTTCCCCCAAACGATGAGCTAGAACAGACTATAGCAGAGGAGTTGCCTCATATGGCTCGTTGGCTTTTAGATTGGGAGGTTCCGAAAGAAGTAAAGGGGTCTTCCCGCTTTGGGGTAGATAGCTACATTGATAAGTCAATTGCATCAGCGGCTTATGATAATTCCAGCCGGTCTACTGTAGCGGAACTGGTAGAGTTCTTCGTCAAACGTGCGCGGGAGTACTTTTCTAACCCTGTTTGGAGAGGAACTCTTACTGAGTTTCAGGGGAGTATTTTGGAATTTAACGGTGGTCGTAATATAGGTGTATCTGGAAACATGGAGTTTGTTCGCAGGGGTTTTATAACACTCGAAGAGACTAGCAAGAATAATAAGAAAGCGCGCCCCATAAAGTCTATAGGATTTGGGGGCGGGAAGATATGGGAGATTGACCTGAACGAGAAATTTGATATAGATAAGGAGCCAGTAAAACAACAGATGAAAGAAAAAGTAGCCTCATGACAACCGAAGAAGTTAATGAGTTCCTAGAAGAAAAACTAGGGAAGGACGCAGAGGAGGTTATCCTCGTAGATAATTTTGACCGAGCCTTTATTGGGGCTTCACTGGATCCTCCTAAAGCTATCTACAGTATAGACCTTTGCATTAACACCCTTACGAACCAAGGTATGTCGTTAGAAGATGCGGAGGAATACTTTTGGAAAAATACTATGGCTGCTTCAGAAGAGTATGAGTGCAGCCCAATATTTATTCACACTGTTATTTGAAACTGTTTGGTGGGTTTAATTCCCCTATGCTTATTTGGTAGCCATTAGATTTAAACACGAACCCCGTATCATCTGCGTCCCCGCGCTTTCTAAAAGTAGCCTCATCAAGGAAAGTAGGGGTTGATAACCAACCAACTAAGTATACCCTGGCAAGGTCGCGCCTCACGCGAGTAAAGAAAAAGACATCGTTCTCAGGAGTGATGTCTTTTTTGCAGTTAACAAAAGCACTGAAATCTGGCTTAGGTTGCCCACTACAAGTCTTGGACTTCACCTCGACCTTCTGTTTCTTATATACAAGATCATGGGTGAATATTTCGTTACCAACATATCGGCTACGGGGTAAGTAGGCATTCACGGCGATCTCACCCAAACAGCCTGTTAGGTTTCCCATGCCTCTTGTGTAAGATCCAGGGAGAATGCCCATGGCACAAGAGCGTTCATGGGCTAGGGCTATGTCATCACCCGTAGGAGTAAAGACGGCAAGGTCATCCACATGCTTGAACCGCTTTCTTCCTCTGCGTGGGCGGCTCATGTGGCTTTAAGTTAACCTTTCTTCTATGCTGTCTATGAACGAGACTTCGGGGGAAACCTTCTTAGGCTTTTGGCTTGGCTCAGGTATTTGTATGATATCGCCAGACCGTATTTTACTTCCTTTAATTTTGTTGAGCTTCTGGAGAGATTCTACAGTTGTTCCATACTTACGCGCTAAGTCATATAAAGTATCCCCCTGTTGTATTTGATGCTGTATCCCTGCTTCAGGAAGAATCTTTTTTGGAGGTTTCGGGGGATCTGTTAGGGAAGGGATACTCAAGGAGTCTCCCGCACGAATCCTGTCGCCTTTAATATTATTAACCTTCTGTAAGTCCGCTACTGAAACTCCGTGCTTACGGGCTATCCCCGAAAGGGTATCTCCCTTTTTAATCATGTAACCAGAAGCCATTTCAGTGGCACTAGATGTGTTGGGAGTATCTACTCTAGGGGAAAATTTAGAAAGCTCGCGGTTAAAACGGTTCCTGAGCCCAGGCCAATCATCTTTTGATCCTATAAAATTTTTCTCTAATAAATTAAGTTTTGACTTAATAAATGCCTGAAAAAAATCTTCTTCAGAAAAAGGTTTGTTATTCTTTTTAGCCTTTTCTTCTAGCTCTTTGGCAACCCTAGCATGTCCATGTCCTAGATGCCCCATGTGGTTGTAGGTACCCTCAACTTGATCTTTACCTAAAGGACTAAGGGATTCCATTTTTTTGCCTGTGATGTCCTCAAATTTATTTAAATAATCCTCTATGCCAACGGAGTCCTTGCCCCCTTTATAAATATACTTTTCTTGTGCTTGGCCAAAAAGTAAGTTGTTTTCCTTCGCAGTGTCCCGCCACCCTTTTTTAAATTCCTCCGATTGAGGGGAATAAAACTTCCCTGCTCTATCCTTAAATCTCATTGATAAAGAGGAAGGTAATTGCTCCACAAAAAGACTAACCTTTGCTTTTCCTCCTTTTGTAAAGGGAACACTAGGCATTTGAAAAGTTCCAAAAGAAGGTCCACCTTTATCACCTTCGCCAGAACTTACTGCCCCCACTCCATAGGGGTCTTCTTTTGTCATGAAAATCCCGACTTCGGACTTAGCGAGATCCTTGTTTCGTGGGGTAAAAAATTGTCTGGCAGCCATAATTAAATATTATTTCTTTCGGTGAATCCTCTTTAAAATTGTTTCCCAGGCTGGAAAGAATATTTCTTCCATGCAACGAACCACTGACTCCTGCTCATACCTCTCTGCCCAAGCTAATCCAGATATAAAAAGGCTGGCTTCCATCATCTCATGCCGGAGTGTTTCTAAAGCGTCTTCGTCAGTTAAGCCAGTGTTCAACTGGATCAGCTTGTCATCATGAAAATATTCCCCAAAGGTGCCACTATCTGCTCCTTTAAACTCCTCAACAATCAGCTTAATCCGCTTTCCAGCGATTGTGACTGTCTTCGGGAGTTTCATAGGTTATCACCATCTGCTGGCTAAATCGTTATAAAGAACTATACCACCTGTAATGGCAGTAGCCAACCCCTCCATATGTTCGACTGCTAATTGCCAATCATCTTGGTTAGTGCCAAAGAACGGCTCTGCAATCACAGCAGGACAATGGGTTAGGCGTAAAAAGCTGGCTCCACGGGAGCCTTTTCCACGCGCTTTGATACCTCTGCTCGTTAATTGAGGAAATGAATCCTCCATTGAGTCGCGTAACGAACGAGCCAAAAGACGGCCTTTCTCACTGGTGTTCCAATAAAGCCACTCATGGCCAGTAGCAGAAGAACCAGCTGCATTAAAATGCAACTCTACAGCAAATTCTGCCCCATCACTTTTGAGCTTCTTGGACAACCACCGCATCGCACCGGTGTATCCATTGCCTTCGTAAGAACTATACACCCGTATATCCTGAGACAGCTTAGACGCAACTGCTTCGGCTAACCTACAGTTGTAGTCATACTCAGGAGTCCCATCAACAGAATAAGCTCCACTGTCTCCTTGTCTGCTGTGACCCACACATAAAGCGATCATTTACCGCTTCCTCCTATAATAACAGCGCGCCTGTAGCTATAATCCGAATGAAACTTCTGCCCTCGTCCCATCAAAGTCCCTTCGACAAAAGGATACTTGAACCCTTCGATAAGGGTTACTGTCGGTGGGTCATACATCGCGCTCTCGTTCAAGTCTCTTTGCGAGTCTTTCAAGGCGCAACTTTGCAGCAGGACTGCCATCGGCAGCCAAAGCATCAACAGTATCTTCCAGGTCATAGACGTAGGTTCTTTTACGCCAGTTGGCATACGCAATGTAAGCCTCCAGTGCGGTTGTTAACAACCGGAAGAACTTCACTTCTTCTTATTCAGCACCGACCAGACGAGTCCGAC
>MDTG01190066.1_pt1 | contig 14977 bp, 6 predicted proteins | sample 811421 | NCBI WGS metagenome assembly MDTG01 (sample SAMN05326645, study PRJNA326480) | marine metagenome | isolation source: seawater | place: Pacific Ocean: South East | collected 2011
CCCAAGCCACGAGTGGAACCCTCCCTACCGGTCTCCGCTTTACCCGCTCCCACAAATTTACGGCACGTTGGCAGGAATTGCAATGCTCGGGTTGATGGGAGAGAAAGCTCTGTACGGCGGCAGTGGGGCCGTTCTCATTGGGTTGTTGGCGTGGTACGCTTACGGACGACGAAACGTCCAGCCTCGCGAAGGCTCTACGCCCATGAGCGCCTTCCTGAGCAGAAGCGATGCAGAAACCAAGGACGACGATTGACGTCGCTGTTCGTTGTGAGTCCGAGCTGCCGACGATCAAGCCATGATCAAGCGAAGGTCTTCCAGACTTCGTAGTTCAGCGAGATAAATTTGCTCGATGGCGTCGTACATTTCCTGATCGCCAACATCCTCCACAAGCTGTATGATGTTCGCGTACACTTCCGCTGCTTTGGTTTCGGTCTCGAGGGACAACTCAAGCATGGCGTTGAATTCGGTGGTGTGAACGATGGGGTGCGGGTTTCGCTCGGTGACGGGGATGCCCCCCAGTTTGACGATCGATCTGCGAACAACGTCAGCATGAGCCAGAGATTCCGTTGCTTCTCCGTTGAACATCGGGTCGAGTTGAAGTCGGTGAATCCCCTGAATGTTGGCTGCGTAGTGGGCGTACATGTTCACAGCACGAAGTTCCCACCCGAGGGCTTCGTTGAGGTGGTCGATAAGGTCCTGAGTTCCCATGGTATCAGGCTTGGACACAAAGCCATCCAATATGAATCCCTGCGTTGGGTGTCAACGCGTGTCATTCATGTCGAATCCATTCTCCGTCCGGGGTGACTTCCCAGTACTGCAGTTCTTCCGAGACGTCGACGTACCACCCGGTTTGGCCTTGTGTTGTTGAGGGCGTGGCTTGCATAACCCCGACCTTGCCAGCTTCTTTGGCAAGCGTTTTCATGGATTCAAGGGTCAATCCATGACGTTCATGAAGCGGCGTGTTGTCCATGACATCCAGACCATCGAGTTCCCCGTCTTCGTCTTCATCCTCGTCCTCAAAGGCGTCTTCAACCCATTCGTCTCCTGACACCTCTGCAGCCTTTCGAGTGAGCGTAATGAGCACGGCCAACAACAGCAACAGCAGAACGGCTGCCATGGTCATGGCTGTGTTGGTTGACCCCACCGCTCCACCCAACAACACGTTCTCCACGTCGTAGAAGGGTTGAGCCAAAAGGCCGCTCCAACGCACGGTGCACGAACGGTCCGTTCCGCCGTCCTGGACGTCGACTTCCCACGTTCCGTTTGTCACGAAGGACACAGGGCCTGCCGTGCAGCTCACGCTGGTGTTTGCTTTTGGTATGGAAAGGGTGTTGCCGTACACGTCCGTAGCGAAGGCGTTCAACAGCACCACTTCACCCTCTGAAATGTCTGTTCGACTCATGGACGCCTGGATTCGGACAGGAGCTCCGGCCTCGACGGTCAGCGGCAACGTGTGAACGGAGCCTTCGTCCTCAAGCACGAGGGTGTAAACGCCAACTTTCTTGCCGGTAAACTGCCAATAACCGACACCTGTGGGGGACGCTTCAAGTTCTCCCAAAGAAGTGTTCAGAGTGGTGGTCACCGACGTGGATTCCGCTATGTTGCCGTGGACATCGACAACTTGGATGAAGAGATCCTGAGGCTCACCTGCTCGAACGATGAGCCCTTCGTCAACATCCGTGATCAAACCGTGAGCGGTTCCAGCGACCACGGTTAACCGAACGGTTGCGAACACGCCGTCGGCGTTGACCCTCAATTCATGGCCACCCACGCTTGTGGCGGTCCATCGGCCCGCGTTGAGCAGCATCTCGAGGGTGATGTCTTCGCCGTCCAAGGTCCAATTGAGGGCAACATCGTCAAGAGCGTTGCCGTAGGCGTCAAAGAAGGTCGGGTTAAGGTCGAGATAACCATCGGCTGGCACGCGTGCCCCCTCGCCCTGAAGCGTGATGAAAGCAAGACGCCCCGGATGAACCTCGAACGAAGTGTCCGCTACGAACATCGTCCCGGAGCTGTTGTCAAACCAACTCCCTTCAAACCGCCAAGACTGTGCGGCTTGCGTTTGCACCAGAACGTACGACAACTCGGAGAGAAGTTCCTCCTGCGCTCCCATGCTCATGCTGATGTTGCCAGCGACCACCCACCGATTGCCTTTGATGTCCATAGCAACGAGTTCGATCACGACCTGATCCCCCGCTGAAGGTGTCATGGGTTCCATCCTCAGCGAAACATCAATTGCGCGACCGTGAACAACATCGACCTCAAACGAGGAGGCCACCAAACCGTCTGTTCCAGAGACCGTGGCCGGACCGGTGGCTGAAGGGTTCCAATACACCCGTAAATCGTCGTCCACGGACAGCCCACCCGAGGTAGCGGAGAGTGCGCCGATTGGGGGGGAGACAAATCCGATGTAGCCGTTTGAGTCCCTGCGCTCAAAGACCAGTTCATACGATTCTCCCGCCATGAAAATTTCAGGCGCATCCACGATCATCAGCGTAGAAGCAACCGCATCACCCGGGATGACTTTCAGGGTTGCACTGCCGGTGATGTTTCCCGAAGACACCGTGATGAGCCAGTCCCCCGTGTTTGTGGCGAGGTACTCACCTTGAGCATTGAACGAACCGTTCTCTGCAAACCACGACAACGATCCGACGTTTGAGAGTGGCATAGCGTACCCGTTGACGTCGACCAAACGGGGTGATATCGATTGCGTGGTTCCAGCGCGTACCAGGAGCGGTTCGTCAAACTCAAACGCATACGGAACCCCTGCTGACACCGTCAGTGTTGCTCGGGCTTCCAGCTGATTGTAGCGCACGCGAGCGCTCACCTCACCCAGAACATCCGCCGTCCACACCGGTTGGCCCTGTCCGACGTAGTCGCCGTCAATGTCCCACACCATCGTTGAAGGTCCGGGTATTCGATTGCCTCGACTGTCGAGCAAATCAGCGGTTAGGACGGTTGGTTCAAGGACTCCGACGCTCAAACGAGTGATTTCAATTTGCGTCGGTACGCCGGGCTCAACCGAGAGGTTGTATCGGTCGGTCAGGCCGTTGTGTGCAGCTGTGATTTCCACCAACCCGGCCGACCAAGGGTAGAACTGACCGTCGTCGGTGATGGTACCGTTGCTGACCGACCACGAGACTTCGCCGGTGAGCGCGTTGTTCACGGGGTCGTAGATGGTGGCTGTGAAGCCGACGACCTCGTCAGCCGACACCGATGAGGGTGGGTTGTCGATGACGATGCGGTCAGCGGTTCCCGACCGCAGCACATGAGCTTCCTCCTCAAGCGAAGAGGTGATGCTCGCCGACCAAACCCCCAGCAGCACCAGCGCAACGAGAACGGCGCAGGTTCGGGGGTGCGTCAACGAATCACGTCCTCACTCGTTGTATTCTTGCCATTCCTCTTCGCCGGCCATTCGGTACCACCAGGTGCCGTCTTCGTCTTCCCACCACTCCGTACCGTCTTCGTCAACACTCGTTTCGATGGCCGGTTCTTCATCCACGGCGGGAGGGGCCTCTTCAGAGGGAGGGCCAGAAGGTCCTGGTGCGGGACCGGTTGGCCCGGGCGCTGGGCCACTTGGCCCGGGAGCAGGACCGGTTGGGCCGGAGGTTCGAACATCGTCGTCGTCGTCCTCATCGTCGTCCCAGTCGTCATTACGACCGCCTCGCATGAACATCACGAGCAGTCCAAGAAGCACAACGGCGATCAGACCGAGCAAACCTGCTCCAACGTAGTAGAGCGTACCGCCTGCTTGGAAGAAACCGGCCAGATTACCGGTCACTTCAATGTCCTGATATTCGCTGACAGATCCGACTCGAACAGTGATGGTTTGTGGACCATCATCAAGGGTCGTGATCGTCCAAAACGATGAGTTGGTCATCACCGACGTCGCTCTACCCGTGGCTTCAACTTGGACGCTGCCAGGGACGGAAATCTCGTTTTCAAAGGCGTCAAAGGCCCGTATGGTCAAGTCAACGCTGTCGAGCTGATCGACCACCGATGAGGTCAGATTGGCCTCCAGACGAGCCACGATGGTTTGAGCAGCCACCGTGATTTCTGCGGTTGAAACCGCATCGCCCACGGCGTACTGGAGCGTGTGCAGGCCGGCCACTTCTGCGTCGTAAGTGTAGGTTCCGTCCGAGGTGGTGATGATGCTCAAGGTCGCAACGGTTCCGCCGTCCTCGGACCACACCACGTCTTGGTCGAATTGGTTTCCATCAGCGTCGGTCCCCGTCACCTGAATGTCAACTCGATCGCCCGCCGTGGGCGTCGTCGTGGACAAAGCGGCTGAAACGGAAACGGCCTCGCCGTGAAGCACCGTGACAACGATGCTGTCGGAGACGTTGAATCCGGTTTCGCTGATGCTGTATGTGTCAAGACGATACTCACCAACGGACGTCGCTTCCCAACGCATGTTGACGAGGAGAAGTTGAGTGGTGATGTCCTTCACCGCTCCTGTTTCGACGTTGACCTCAAGCCAGGTGAGCTCGTCGGCCGAAATGGGGTTGTTGTCGGCGTCGTAGAGCTCCGTGGAGAGGTCCACTGCGTGGTCTGCGGTCAACTCGATCTCATCGCCGGTTGACATCAACGCGTCGTTGGCCACACCGGTCATGGTAACGCTGTGCAATGCACCGTGCCCCACCGTGATGTTGATCGCAACGCTGAGGTCGGTTTGATCGTCGACATAGGTGGCGGTAAGTGTGTACGCTTCCTCAGAGGCGTAGTAAGGTGAAAAGGTGGTTGAGTCACCCGTTAACACCTCGAGGAAGTTGGACGGGTCAGCAACGCTGGAGTGGTCCATGGACCAATTCGTCTCAGGCACCGCCCATTGGTTACCCTTCGCATCGATGGCGAAAATCTTGGCTTCAAGTGTGTCGTCGGCGGTGATGTCAAACATTTGCCAGGTCGCAACTTCGCCGTTGACGGTGATGCGGAGCGTTTGCGTGAGGCCGCGAGCGACATCGATCACAACTTGCGTCAATTCGGTCTCATAGCGTGCTTCAAGGATCTTGGAACCCGTCTTCACGGGGTCCCAAATTGCGGGAGCGCCCGGCGTCAGTTGGCCGTCGGAGGTCTTGGTCCAGTTGTCGGCTGGAAGAACAACAGCGAGACGGTTCCCGCGAACGTCGACTCGAGTGGTGTTGATGTACACACGGTCGTCGGCGGTGATGGACGTCGAGGATACATCGAGTTCGAGGTGGTCGATGGCTCCGTGTCCCACGGTGATTTGCAACGTATCGGAAGCTCCTGAAACCGAGGTGAGGTTGAGCCACCAGACGCCCACATGGTCGGGGAAGTACTCCTGATTCACTTCGGAGTAGTTTCCGTTGGTGGTCGTCCACGTGAGGTTCCCTGCATCTGCGGTGTCCAAGGGGTTGCCGAATTGATCGTACAGGTCTGCGGTGATGTCGCACCAAACACCGGCTGGAACGGTTCCCTCGCAGCCGCCCAACACAAAGTAGGACGGAACACCAACGAGGACGGTCACGTCCACCACGACCTGTGCTCCGCTCGAGGGATGGACCACAGTGACGGTATGAGTACCGGCAGCAAAGGGCAGGAAGGTGCTCCCTGACATGGTGCCGTTACTCGGTGTGTAGGTGATGGTCTCACCGGGCACGGCGTTGCCGTGCTGGTCGACCATGGAGGCGAGGATGTTCAACGTCTCATCGGCCGTTATGGTTGCCGTGAGGGGCGCAACCAACAGTTCGATTGGAGCGCCGGGGGTGACAAGGATGGTTTGAACCCCGCATACCAAACCGAAACATGAGGTGATGCTCACGTTTCCTGCACCGCTTGGAGTGAACAAGCCGTTGGTTCCGATGCTTCCTGCAGGACTGTTCGCAGACAGCGCCCATGTCATTGGAGGAGCCTGCACCATGGACAGGTGGTCGTATGCGACGGAATTGAAATTCACCGCAGTGTCAGCGTCCGTGCTGAGGACACCCGACGGGCTGATCACGACGCTGGTGATGTTTGTGGTGTTGAACAAGATCAGCGGTCGATAATCGATGGTTTCTGCCGACCCTGAGTAGAACGAAGCATGGGCGTGGCCGGTGTTCGGCGTGGCGATGATGATCCACGCTGTCTGACTGGAAATGGTCATGCCGGGTGTGCTCACATCGAACCAAATCCAACCGGTCGTGTCAACGTTGACCGATGTGGTCGAGACGGCTTCGCCGTAGTCCACGCCTGGCATCATGCCCGCAGCGCCCCACGTTCCGCCTGCAGTTGTTCCGTTCCAGGTGGCGGAGGTTTGAGCCCAACTTGTGGACGAGACGATGGGGTGGACGCTGAAGGAAACGGACGTCGCTCCCTGAACTGAGGTCCACGATTCGACGTACATACCCAAGGAAGCCGAGTGAACGTTTTTGTATTGAGCAAACGGGATCTGAGCCGCGTTGAGGCCGACGGTGATGCGGCATTCGTCCGTCCACAAGGTACCGCAGTAATCACCAGCGCTCAGGGTGCGTTCTCCGGCAAAATTCGTGTTGGGGTATGCGCTGTAAATTGCGGTGTCTTGGACGTTGGTGTGTCCAAAGGCAGGCACTTCGTTACCGGTTTGGAACTCGTAGGTGTAGGTGTAGTCGTTGTTGTAGAGGTGATTGGGTTCACCAATGGCAAAACTCCAACGCGCCGAAGACGGCCCCGGAATCGACTGATTCACGCCTTGGACCCACCACGAAAAGACACTCCCCTCGGTGAGGTTTTCATCGAAGCGGAAGGTTGTGTTGGTGATCTCCGAATCCTCCCAAGACCGGAATTTGTAGACACCGCTTTCGTTGGCGATGGTCACGATGTACCCTGTGGCGCCCGAAACGGGGTTCCACGAGAGGAACGGCTGAGTTTTGGCCTTGAGAAGACCGTTGTCCTGCTCGTAGAGGACCTCTCCATCGCTGGGTGTTGTCAACACGGGCTGGGCCGGTGGAACGATGCCGTTGACGTTGTCAACGTAGTCCAGGACGATGTGCGGCCTGTATTCTTCGTCGCTGTATTCGGAGGAATAGAAATTGTGAGAAGATCCGGTGGAACCCACCAAGGCCAACTTGAACGTCATGGTCGTGTTGCCGTTGGCAATGTTGGACTGTGCGAGGCTGGTCAAGTCCCACTCCATCCAACCGAACGGGTTGGTCAACGTCAGCGTGGACCGCGTGATTTCAGCCGTAGAACAGGACGGAGCTGTGGCCCAAACGACGCTGGATTCGGTGAAGCCGCTGCACGGGTAGGCGGCGATGGTCGTCGACGACGTGCCCGAAACGCCGGGTTGGTACAACCGGAGCATCATCTGGGTTGGAGTCATGGCCGTTGGCCATGGGATGTTGGAGAGGTCGAACTCCATCAGTAGGCTGCTTTGGCCGGTACCCAGAGCGTTGACGCCCAACACCATCGTGTTGGATGCGCCACGGTTGACGGTGGCGTTCGAATCGATTTCGACATCCTTCACGGTCGGAAGCAAGCCGGTCGCTTCGAAAATGGAGCCACGGGAGAGATTGAGCGTCTGATTCCCGTAGCCATCATCGCTGCCCTGATCAACGGGCACACGCAATTTTTGCGTTGCTGACCATTCACCGATTCGGTCGCCCTGATCGGCCCTGAAACGCCAGTGTTGCCAGAGGTCGCCTTTCAGAAGAACCGAATCCGTGTACGTGTTGTTGGTCATGTCGATGGTGTCGTTGCCCAACAAACCGGCGTTGATGTCATCGGAAGTCCAGCAGAGCGTATTGCTGCTCAGGAACCACGGGTCGTCGCTGCCGCACGCTGCGATTCGTGTGTGGTTGGAATAGGAGAGGTTCCACGTGTAGTCCGTGCTGTTCAAACCGGACGGTCGAGGCTTTGTGAGATCCCAAAGCGTTGAGCCGTCCGCAGGTGTGAGGCCTGTCGGCTGACTGGGGGTCCACGCCGTTGTGGTCCGGTAGGTCAGATTGAGGCGGGGACGGACGTCAACCAACGCCGCCTCGCTGGACGAGAACTGGACTCGACCTTCCACGTTGTTGGGTCCGTCAACCGGGAAAAGAACGACGTCGAGGGTGGCCGAGTTTTGAGCCAGAGCGTGCTGAACAAGACCCGTGACGTTGAACGCCACCGTACCGGTGGTGTTGACCCATTGAGCGGGGTTGAACGGAACGTCAAAGTCGTCCCCTGAGAAAGGACCGCCTGAGGCCCAGGATGACGTGTTGCCCGACGGGTAAGCGTACACCGATGATTCGGTCCACGCCGATGTGGATTCACCGACTGCAATGAGCGTGTCCTCGAACACGTCGATGGTGCTGAGCTCCAGACTGGCGTTCACAACTTCGTAGGTTCCGGGCAGAGGAAGACCGCTGAAATCCATGTTCATCAAGGCGATGGAAAACAGGTTGGGATTGCTCGTTGACACTTGGCTTCGCCCAACATAAAGCGAGGACGATGAACCGGTGTTGGCGTATATGTTGCCCGTGTCGAGGTAGGTGTCTTCGGTCACCGTTGGGTAGCCCATCGACGTCACAATGGAACCTTCCTGAACGGACAGGGTGGCGTGAGTGGCGTTGATCTCTTCACCCACATCGTTGGGCAAGTAGAACAGCGTGGATGCGCTTCGTGGACCAAGCATGCCGTTGTTCATGGGTTGAACCATCCAGCGAATCTCTTGTGCGAAATCCAACTCTTGGGGCGGAGTGAAAGTTTGGTTGGTGATGTCAAACGCTGCGGAAAGGACCCTCGAATCGTAGGTGTACAGACCGGCCATGTCGTTGTTGGCGTCGGCTTGGATGAACACTCGCCACCCCGTGGGCACCACGGCTCCGCTGTAAGACCAGCTGAAGGTGGGCGAGCGGTCGGCCACAACTGCGTGGGAGGTTGAATTCCACACGATGGCGTTGTTGCTCGGGCCCGTGTTCACGCCGCTCACTGCGGGTGTCGAGACGGTGCCGTCCTCCCACGTCAGCGTGAGGTAGGGCCGTTCGCTCGCACTTCCACCGGTGGAGGTGAACGTGATCTCATCGGTCGTTTGTGTTGACGTGTAGACCATGAGAGAGACGTGGTTTTGGCCTGCGGCGAGAGCGGCCTGGACGGATTCGGTCACATCAAAATCCATCCAATCGTCGGCAACGCTGGACACCAGGTCGACCACCACACCGATGTCGGAGCCGACGGCTCGTCCACCCTGTTGAGACCACGCGTTCACGCCATCGTACGTGGTGGCGTTTGCACCGGTCGTCCACGGTCGAAGAACGGGACGTATCGCCACCGGCTCGTCCTCGACCGAGCCGTATTCGGCGAACAAGCTGAGTTCGGCGCCTGTGACGCGAGCGCCAGCGGGCTGGGGCACCTCGGCCAGAGGAATGCGAATGAGGGCTGCGGATTGGTAGCCGGTGGAAAGTTCGCCGACCCTGAGGGTGGTGGAATTTTCGTTTGTACCATCGGAACCCGTTCCGTTCTCGACGATGTAGGTGTCGACGAGGTGAGGCGTGTTGAGGTGAGGCAGTGCTCCATGGTGTCGCAATTCAACCGAGGCCTTGGTGGAATTGAACACGACGGTGTTCAAATCGGGCAACTGGAAATGGTAGGCAGAGGTCCAGTTTCCAATTTGGTTGGTGGCGGAGACGGCACGAACGCGCCAGTACCACGTCTCACCCTCGTCCAAATCGGATTGCAACGTGAACGACTTGTTGGTGACGTCGAAGCCCGCATCGTTCCACGACGCATAGGTCAGTGCACCGACGGAGGAGAAATCCGCCTGCGTGTCGAGCTGGACAATGTAGCCCGCCAGCGCCATCTGATTGTTGAACGACCAGGTAAGTTCAGGCCGTGCAACAGGGGTCAGGTCAACGCCGGAGCCGATGGACCACGAACCGTTGACCGGTGTTAACAAGGAAGGGTCGGCTGGAAGAGCGTCGGAGCCCGGCACGTAGACGAAGGTGAGTTCAGGTCGGCTGGACATCGAGTCCTCAGCCGTGCTGAGATAGGCGGTACGAGCACCGCCTGAACCGGCCCCGAGGACCCCGACAATGAAGTCCACACGGCGATCTTCTCGCATCGCATTCTGCACCGCAAGGGTGACGTTCCACTCCACGCTGTCGCCTTCAGAAAACGACGAGCCTACCGAAACGCTGTCCAGCAACGAGCCGCGTTCGCTGCCCTTTGCGCCTGCTGTGGCCCACGAGTTTGAGCCGTCGTAGCTGGACCACGTGGCGTCCTCTGCGTTCCAGTCGTTCTGATTGCTCTCCCAAACGCCGATGATCGGTGTTCCAAAGGTCGTTGACGTCAACGACATTGAGAGATGGGCGGATTCAACGGCGTATCCGTCGGGCAGCAGATTCGAGACGAGGTTGCAGCCCATGAGACCGGTGACCTCGCCGCCAAAGTTGCTGTACGCCACGGTCATTTCCGAATCACCATCGAAGTTGTCGTTGCTGGCTGAGCTGTCGATGTAGGTGTCCATGCACTCGGGGTATTGGTTGTCTTGCGAGCCGTTCCCGTGCTTGAGGCGGAATTCGTAGCGATCGTCGCCGAGGTACGTGCTCTCGAGCTGCGAAACCAGGAAACTTGAGGCCACCCACGAGCCGTAGTGCCCATCGCTGTCCACCGTCGCCATGCGCCAGAAGTACATGTTTCCGACCTCCAGGGTGTTGCTGCCCGTCATGGCCAGCGTTCCGTCTGTGGGGTTGAAATCGCTGTCCACACGAGTGTCGACGCGCATCTCTCGCAGGCGGAAATCTTCGTCGGTGGCCAACTCAAAGACGATGTCGTCACCTGAGGAAGGTTGCGTCCAGTTCAGCGACGGTTGGGTGTTGCCCGAGAGGTTGTCCCCGGTTTGGTTCCACACTGCGAGACCGTCAGCGGGGGCCGTGAGGCTCACGGCGTTGGGCGCCGTTCCGCTGCCCCACTCGTAAGTGATGGAAAAAGAGGGGGCGTCGCTGGGGTTGCTGGTCTCGCTGGAATGGAAAAACACACCTTCGTTGTTGGTGTAGGATTCGAATTTACCGCGAACCGCCATCATCAGGTCGAGGGGTGCTTCATCACCGGCGTCGAGGTAGTTTTGGACGGCGTGGACAAGGTCAAAGGTGAAGCTGTTACTGGTCTGGTCGCCGTTGGCCAACGCGACCGTAGCGGTACCGTTTGATCGGCCACCATCGTACCACTGCACGCCGTCGAGAGACATACGGTTCCAGGTCACTTCGTTTTCGGACCACAGACCCGAGTCGTCCATGCCGTGAATCGAAACCACCGGGCTTCCGGAATACGACGAGCGCGTGAGTTTCAGGTCGGCGCTGAGGACGGTCAGATTGTCGTGGAGGCCAAGTTGATTGAGCGAGGTACGGAAGTGAATCAAGCGCTCTTTGTTGGACGTCATGCTCGATTCCAACAGCATGTCGTCCCCGTAACTGAGTGTTTTTCGGGTTTCGTTCACGAACGTGTCCTGCAGGAAATCGTGTTCCAATCCCGTGTCGGTTGGACCCATCGTCATGGTGGCGGTGCCGTCGCCGTTGTCAACCACGTCAAGGTTCGGCAAAAGGAAACTGGTCGAGGCCCAAGCGCCCCACTGGTCGTTGGCGTCAACCGAACGAATGCGCATGTGCATGGTGGTCCCGTTGTCCATCGCCAGCGTGGACGGAAGATTGTACGTCCCCGAAGTGCCGCTGGAGGCAAAGGACGACCACAACGTGGAGAAGTGCCAGGCGAGGTCGGACGATGAGCGCCAGTCCTCGCTGTTGCTCAACTGAATCTCAACGTCGGTACCGTTGTTCATGGCGTAGGAAATCGATGGGGTCGTGACCGGTTTGAGGAAGAAATCAGCTTCCATCCAGGGCGCTCCGTCAGCGACGGGCAGATTCGGGAGGACGCTTGATCCGCTTGTCGCAGCGGTGCCGGTGGTGGCGTCGATGACCAGCCTAGGTCGGTCGGCAGCAACGATCGACTCGGACATGGCGCAGTTGTACTCTGCGCCGTAAGACGCCACGATCACCGAAAGATGGGACGCACTTGAGCGAGATGCTTGCTGGGCCAGAGAGGTGACGTTCAGCGACAACGTACCGTTGCCAATCAGCGATGTCGTGGGTTCCCAAGCCCCTCGATCCGTGACCCCTTCGGCACCGGCGACATCCCAAAGTTGGTTGTTCTCGAAGACGTTCCAAGAAGCAAACGATCCGTTCCAAACTTCCTTCATTTCAGCGACGTACGCCTTCAATTCTGGGGCTCCGAGGATCTCCGTGGTGCACTGCAGTTCAATGCTGGCCTCGTGGATGGTGTCGCTCTGAGTAAAATTCATCGGGAATCGCAAAAGAATCCGAGATTGCTGCCCAAGTTCGTCGGCGAGTGTTCCCGAATCCGATGTGTTGTAGGTTGACGAGGGATCAGCTTCTGATAGGTGGGTATCGGCGTGAACCGAATGATACGACGTGGCACGATGAACCGGATTGTCCTCGTCCAATTCCGACCAACCCTCCAGCGTCTGGGGCAAGGAAAGGTCGGCGAAAATAAACATCAAAGCAAGCAAAATCGCCGTGGCTTGGGGACGAAGAAATCGTACGCTACGCATGGGACTCAACCCTTACACCACTCCCCGATATAGGGACTTTTCCCTTAGCGGCGCTGAGGGGCCTCCTTTGAAGTTCCGCAGATGCGGGTAAAAATCAACATTGAGCCATCCCAATGTTGATGGAGGCTCGTCGGTGACAAGTCAACGCATGAGCGAACTCTGGGTGGAGAAACATCGACCCCAGACGGTCGCTCAAATCCGAGGCCAAGCGGCCGTGGTTCAACGGCTGGGAACCTACGCTGGAAACAAGAATTTCCCTCATCTGTTGTTTGCAGGCCCGCCGGGCACCGGAAAAACGACGGCCGCCATGGCGTTGACCAAGGACATTTTCGGGGCCGATTTCCGACAAAACCTCCTCGAAATGAACGCTTCTGACGAACGCAAATTGGAGAGCATTCGGACCAAGGTAAAGCAGTTTGCACGGACGCAACCCTACGGCGGTGCTGCATTCAAAATCATCTTTCTGGACGAAGCTGACGCTCTGACCAACGACGCCCAAGGTGCTCTTCGTCGAATCATGGAGCAGTATGCGGAAACGTGCCGATTCATCCTGTCGTGCAATTACTCATCCAAGATCATCGAGCCCATCCAGTCGCGTTGTGCAGTGTTCCGCTTTCGTCCGTTGTCCGACGCCGACGTCGCCTCCCAAGTCGCCCACGTGGCCGGGTTGGAAGGACTCACGCTGGGCGATGGAGCGGTTGAGGCGTTGACGCGCATCTCACAAGGCGATCTCAGGAAAGCGCTCACGGCGTTGCAAGTCGCTGCAGCCCTGAACGCCACGGTCAGTCGAGAACTCGTCTACGAAACCTCAGCCACCGCACCGCCCGAGGCCTTGCACCAGTACCTCATGGCCTGCCGGGACGATGGCTTCCACGTCGCGCGTCGACGTCTGAGGGAACTCCTTGACCAGTTCGGACTTGCAGGCACCGACTTTGTGAATCAACTTCACCGTGAACTTTACAGCGCCGATTTTCTTGATGAGCGTTCAAAACTCGCCCTAACGGAATGGATGGCGGAGATCGATTATCGCTTGGTGGAAGGGGGCGGAGAGCAAATCCAGTTGGACGCCCTAACGGCTCAAATCGTTCAACATCTCCGGGCTTGATTCACTTTCAGTTTGCGTTAACGGGCCTACCAAACGTAGCAGTAGGTATGAACCGTGGCATCACCATGACCACCGTGCTTGCCCAGGTTGAAGATGCGTTGTGTTGGACGATTTTAGCGCCGGTGGTCCGTGCCCGCCGCCGTCGAGTTGAGCGACGTGTTTCCCAAGAACTCCACGACCGTGAGCGCATCGACCGAGTGCTCAACGAAATCGTGGAAAATCACGCTGATTTACTCTGCTGAGGCCGCTGGGGGATTGACCGAAAAGGTCCATGTGTAGGTGCGAGTGTTCTCCCAAGGATCACCTTGCTCAACGATTTCCACAACGATGGTGTGTTCGCCCGCTGCAAGACCATCACCGAGGAAAACAGCGAACGGTAGGTCCAAGTCAGCGTGAGGAAGGAGAATCGGTGCTGATTTGTTTTCGGCGGTCCGCCACGTACCGACGTCGCTGCCGTGTTCATCCCAGAACGACGGGTCGGATTCAATGACTTGGTCGGTGTTTTGGAAACTGTGCAGGATGGTCACGTTGGCACCGGTGTGGTCCACGTTGTCAGCCAGCCCAAACAGAACCCAAGCACCACCCACAATGCGCTCACCGCTTTCAAGGGTCCACTCGTTTTCAGAACCACTGACCTCGTCAGCAAAGGTGTAGTTGCCGTTGTGCTCAATGACAACGCCCCATTCGTTCGCAAGTTGGGGTGCAACGATGTCACCAAACGGAGGGTTGACCACCAGAAACGAGAGTGAAAGGAAGGTGAACGTGTAGAGAAAAAAGGCCCGAAACCATGTGCCTTTTGTGTAGTGTTCTTTGAATCGTTCCGGCATGATCATGCGGTGCAGTTGGGGAATCAGAATGAGCATGCTCAACGGAAGGATGTAGAGAACGTCGGTTTTGTCAAGGGTGGTGGAGGGCATCAGAATGTACCTCATCATGGCCGTGACGACCACTGCGTAGAGGATCACCAACCACATCGAGGCGGTGTCGGCTCGTTCCTTGACGTGGTACTTTACCGGGTCGAACGGTTCGATACCGAGGTCGGCACCCGAACGCCGCTTCTTTCTCTCTGCATTCTTTGCCCCATCCCGTTTTGAACGCTCGGCTTGCGCCGCCGCCATGGCCGTTTTGAGGTCCACCATAGCCAATCCTGAGCCGAACAGGTGTTAGAACACATCGGTCGGTCTCCCCTGAATGTGGGAGGGTCTTGTTCAGCGCTAACCTCCGATTTCTTCAAAGAGGGCATGGCTCACCGTCTGTGTAGGCCGGGGTGGCGTAGTTGGTAGCGCGTCGGACTCATAGGGCAGCCTCCAAGGCGATCGTATGACGTGCAAGCCCCTTGTGGTGTCTGAGACATCCGA
>MDTG01041468.1_pt1 | contig 14976 bp, 20 predicted proteins | sample 811421 | NCBI WGS metagenome assembly MDTG01 (sample SAMN05326645, study PRJNA326480) | marine metagenome | isolation source: seawater | place: Pacific Ocean: South East | collected 2011
CATTATTTTGATTATTTTCATTATTTTGATTATTTTCATTATTTTGATTATTTTCATTATTTTGATTATTTTCATTATTTTTAGAAATATTTTTAATAAAAATATTTTCATTTGGCATATTTAATGTTTTTCTAGCTTTATTTGTTAAACTTTTTCCAATAATTAAATTAATGCGTCCACCTGCTCTTACACTATCCAAAATAACAGGAGATTTATATTGCCAATTACAAATTATTTCACCACTATAATGATCTTTTGTAATTCCTTTATATGGATAAATATCTATTATTTGTCCCATTTTAATTTTTTCTACTTCCATTTCAATTGCTAAAGCACCACTGTCCTCCATTGTATTAAAAAATATTGGAGCTATTTTTCCACCAATACAAAACCCACCATATTTTTTATTTGGTACATATGGAATTGGTTTACCAAAATGCCATAATATGCTATTTGTAGCACTTTTTCTACTTGAACCAGTACCAACAACATCACCAACAAAAGCGATTGGATAATTTTTTTGTTTTAACCAATTAATAGTCTCGATTGGTCCTATTTCATTTACTACATCCGGTTCTAATCCTGGTCGTGGATTTTTTAACATACATTGTGCGTGCAAGGGAATATCTGGTCTAGACCACGCATCTGGTGCAGGTGATAAATCATCGGTATTTATTTCACCATCAACTTTAAAACATGTAAGTGTTATTTTTTCTGGAATTTTTTCTCTATTTAAAAACCATTCTGCATTTGCCCATGATTCTAAAATTTCTTTAGCATATTTATTATTTTGCTTGTATAAATCTTCAATAGTATAAAAATAATCAAATAATAATATATTTTTTTTTAATTCAATACATGCATAATATGCATAATCAGAATTTAATATTTTTATTAATGCATCTATAGAATATCCTCCCTGCATAGTACCCAAAATTTCTATTGCATCTATTTCATCTATTACTGAAGAATATATACGATTTTCAACAATATCTAATAAAAAATTTGCTTTTAATTTACTTGTATCATCCACTCCAGGTAAAATACGAGTTTTGAATTGATTTAATAAAAAATTTTCTTCTTCATCATGTAATGGATTTTTTAATTCATTTATTAATTCTTGTACTTCATTGTAATTTAATATTTCTGGTTCAATATTTAATTTTTGTCTCTCAACAATAGATGTATCTATTGTTTGTTTAATATTTGAAATATTTCTAATCAAAATATTATTTCTATTCAAAATATTATTTCTAATCAAAATATTATTTATATTCAAAATATTATTTCTATTCAAAATATTATTTCTATTTATATATTTTGAAACATAAAATAACATTTGATATAATAAATTAATTTATAGAATATTTTTAAATAATTTATTTTAAAAATATTTATAATAAATATTTTTAAATAATTTATTTTAAAAATATTTATAATAAACTATCTAAATTCCATATAGGAATGCTATAATTTAAGCACCATTTTGTCAATTCATTTACATAATGTCTACAATCATAAAAACCCAAAATATAAATTTTATTCATATTTTTTTCATATTCAATTATTTCTTGCAAATTATAATTCGTTTCGCCCAAAAATACTTCTTTTGAAAAAAAACTTATATTACTTTTAAATTCATTAAATCCTTTAAAATCTAAAATTTTAGCATCTATTTTTGGAAACATCAATGTAACATTTCTTCTGCTTTCTTCAGTTGTTATGTAATCATCATTATTATTAAAAGCTCTAAAATCATATCTTATTTTTTCATTATTATTTTCAAATGTTATTCCCGTATGACTAATAATAGAATTTGGTTTTTCTATATTTACATATATTTTTGTTGGTATAATCAAAACTAATAATAATTTATATAAATAAAACATTATATATGTTAATCATTTATATATTTAATAAATTAATTTAAATATATATATTTGAAAATTATTTATAATAACAAAATATTTAATTTAAATGTTTATTTGGATAGTAATAACAGGTGGTATTTTTTCATTTATTGCTTCAATGGGTATTGGTTCAAATGATGCAGCAAACGCATTTGCAACTTCTGTTGGTGCTAAAGCATTAACATTAAAACAAGCATGTATTATTGCTGCATTTTTTGAAACATCAGGAGCAATTTTAATGGGAAGCCATGTGGCAGATACAATAAGAAAAGGAATTGCGGATTATGAATGTTTTGAAGAAAATCCAGAAATTTTAATGTATGGTTGTATGTGGGTTATTTTTTCAGTTGCATTGTGGTTATTTGTTGCAAGTTATTTTGAAATGCCAGTGTCTACAACACATTCATGTGTTGGTGGTATGATTGGTATGACAATAGCAACGGTTGGACCTAATTGTGTTATATGGTATAAAGAAGTAGATACATTTCCATATGTTGGTGGAGTCAGTGGTATTATTTTATCATGGTTTATATCACCAATATTTTCTGCAATAATTTCTTCTATAATTTTTGCATTAACCAGACAATTTGTTTTAAGACACGAATATAGTTCAAAAAGATTAAATTATATTTATCCAATTTTAGTAGGTTCAACATTAACAATTAATAGTTTTTTCATTATTTATAAAGGAGCAAAGAGCTTAAAATCGGATAAAATGCCAATAGAAAATATAATAGGAATATCATTTGGAATAGGCATTTGTGGTGGATTAATTATATTACCCTTTATTCCAAAAATACGTAAATTAGTAGAAAAAAAATTCAATATGCAAACAACAAATATGCAAACAACAAATATGCAAACAACAAATATGCAAACAACAAATATGCAAACAACAAATATGCAAACAACAAATATTGTTTCTATAGAATTAGAAGAAATAAATAATAATCAGAAAGATTTAAATATTTTATCAAACAATCAACTATTAAATGTAATTAGAGTTCATAATAATGCAGAAAGGTTTGATCCAAAAATAGAAGAAATGTTTAAATATTTGCAAATATTTACAGCATCTTGTGATTCATTTAGTCATGGTGCAAATGATGTAGCAAATGCAATTGGTCCATTTGCTGCAATATTTTTAATTTATAGAGAAAATGGTAATATTCAAAAAAAAGTAGACATGGGAGATGATTCTTATTGGATATTAGGAATGGGTGGAATAGGTATTGCATTTGGACTAATAATATATGGTAAAAAAATCATAAATGCAATTGGAACAAAATTATGTAAAATAACACCAAGTAGGGGAACATGTATAGAATTAGGATCTGCATTAATAATTATTATTGGAAGTCGTTTAAAAATACCATTGTCTACTACACATTGTCAAGTAGGTTCTACTATTGGAGTTGGGTTATTGGAAAATCGTTCATTTAATATTAATAATATTTTTAATACACATGGAATAAATTGTTACATTTTAAAAAAAACAGCATTTGGTTGGATAATTACATGTATAATAGTTGGTTTATTAGCAGGATTATTATCAGCACAAGGAATTTATGGACCATCGTCTTCTAGTATTGCTATTTGTGAAAATAATACTTTAAATTTTATTTAAAAATAATAAAAAATAATATCAAATTTTTATTTTTTTTTATTATTATAATCTTGTATTGCCATTTTAATTGCATCTTCTGCTAACATTGAACAATGTAATTTTACAGGCGGTAATTTTAAATGCTTTGCTATTGTTGCATTATTTACATTTTTTGCTTCATCTAAATTCATATTTTTAATATATGTTGTAGCATATGATGAACTAGCAATAGCTGATCCACAACCAAATGTCTTAAATTTAGCATCCTCTATTACATTTGTTAAAGGATTTACTTTAATTTGAAGTTTCATTACATCACCACATGCTGGAGCACCAACTATAGCAGTACCAATAATTTTTAATGTTTTATCAAATGAGCCAACATTTTTTGGTTTTTCAAAATGATTTACTAAAACTTTACTATATTTATTTCTTACAAAAAATCTTAATATTAATAATTTATTATGAAACATATTATATTAATATAATATAAATATATTATGAATTTATATACTTTTGATTCAGCAAATTTATTAAATTGGATAACCGCTTTTGCAATTTTTGAAATACCGATGGCTCTTTTTTATCTCTCAATAAGTGGAAAAAAAGATAAAGTTAAAAACTGGTATAGTGGTAAAAATATTAATATATGGAATGTAATTACGCAAGATGCATTATACGCAATGTGTGGAATAATTATAACATTACGTTTATTTAATTATTTAGTTTCTTTACAAATAATTCCACAATTATTTATTTATTTTATATTATGTTTTGTTTTTATACAATTAGTTGGAGATTCAATATTTGCAACAATAATTAAACTTTGGCCAAAAGCATATTCTAGTTATTGGATAGATTATTTTAAAGATTATATTAATAAAGCAGGGTTTAATGCATTATTTGGTGATAGTTTATATGTAATAGCTTGGTCATTAGCATTTTATTTTGTAGCAAATTATATTAAACAATTTGATATAAAAATATTTATTATTTCATTATTTTTCTTTTTAGTATCTGCATATAGTGTACAAAAATCAAATTAATTTTTAAATATATTTAAAAAAATAATATTAAAGAATATAATAATTAATACTAGTTATGGATAGGAATAACTATAATTATAATAATATATCTAATTATAATAATAATCTAGAAAAAATAAGAGAAACATATAAAAATCATAATACAAAATGGAATAAGGAGGATGAAGACAAAATATTTAATATAATTAAAAATAAAATAATTATTGATGATACAATTGTCCATAAATTTGGAAGAACATATAATGCTATCATGTGTTGTGTTCTAAAACATTTATTTATTATTTATGATAAAAATAGAGACGATGAGTTAATTGAAAATGGTTTATATTCTATAAATATGGATAAAGAAACATTTATTTCTCGATATAAAAAAAATGAAAGTGATAAAGAAATGAAAAAACAAACAACCTATAATAAAAATGATACAGACAATAATATTAAAATAACAACCATAATAGATGATAAAATGGAAGAAATAAACAGAAAATTAGATTTAATAATAAAAAAAAAAAAATAGATGAAAGAATGGAAGAAATGAACAGAAAATTAGATTTAATAATAAAAATAAAAACAATAGATGAAAGAATGGAAGATATGAGTAAAAAACTGGATTTAATAATTAAAAGATTAAACAATTTAGAAATAGAATGAATAGACAAATAATTTCATAAATAATATATTATAGTAAATAATATATCAATTATTTTATATTTTAAATATATTTAACACTATTTTTATATAAGTAAGTAGTAATTAAAAATAAAAATCCTCCCCATGACAAATCTATTAAACCGACGTTTAATGACCAATCTTTAAATATTGCCATATTTGTTGTTTCATAAACACCATAAATAAAGAAACCTAATAAAAACGCATCTAAATATGAGCCTTTTTTATAAACTATAAAATAATATAATGATGATACAAGAATAATATAACAAAATATGGTAGGTATTAATTTCATTTTTAAAGGTGATCCTTGTATTTTTTTTATCATATTTTGAAAGTTATTGCTCATTAAATATAAAAATCCAACATCAACTAAAACAAAAATAATTGCTAATAATATTATATTTTTAATCATAACTATATAATATTATTAAAGATTTTATAAAATTTATATTGGATTTATTATTATTTATTTTTAAGGGGGGATCAGGGAGAGGGAGGGGGGATCAGGAAGGCGTCGGTGGTCGCTTTGTGGCGGTGGCTCTCACTTGCTCCGAGATGGTCAGTACATGATCGGTGTAAAAGTACCACTTGAGCTCCTCGTCGCGCGTCTTACTGACCTGCTAGGCAAGGGTCGCTTAATACATTTAAAATTGGAATCACGAATTTGATTAGGTTTGCATTTTTTATTACAACGATTTGTAATATGATTATAATCCATATTTTTTTCTGGACACAATAATTTTTTAGGCATTTTTTTTGTTTTAGAAATTGATTTTTTGTTACGAGAAGTTTTATGTTGTTTTGTTTTTTTAGAAATTCCTTTATTTCTAATACACTTAAAGTTTTCATCTCTAACATACCCATTTTTACATTCCATAATACAGCGATTTGTAATATGGTTATATATGGGTTTGGGAGGAACACATTCTTTCTTTTTTATATCTTTTTTAATTTCTTCTTTATGTAATTCTTCTACCTTTTCTTTTATTTTATTAGTGGGTGTTGGTTCTTGATTATTCACATAATAATTACATTTTTTTAATAATTCTATATAGTCGAATTTTAATTTATTAATATCTGTACTTCTTTCAGTAATATCTTTTAATATATATGGATCTAATAATTCTATTAATTTAGTAGAAAAAGTTTTAAATATAGAATTACTAATTAATTTTTTTGCAATTTCAAAAAATACCAAAGATAATGTATATAAATCAAATGAATTTAATGCCATATTTAAAAAAATATTATATTCATATTTATTTTTATATTTAGCACATCTATCTAAATTATCATATGAATATAAATTTCTACAAAAATTTTCTGGAGGCCAGTATGAATGATCTATTGCAAACCCATCTGCACTTTTTTTTGATAAATTTAATGCTCTAGATTTTTTTATCATTAAACCAAAATCTATAAATCTAATTTGCCCTGTATTGATGTTATATACAATGTTATCAGATTTAATATCTCTGTGTATAATATCTTTAGAGTTAAAAAATAATAATCCGTCTAATAGATTTGTTAGAGATGTAAGAAAAATAATTATATCATTTTTTGATGACTTGTTCATAATTTTTCTTATATAATTGTGAATATTTATACCACCGTCTTGATAAATTAACATACTATGATCAGGATATTTAATATTTATTTTTGATATTAATGGATTTTTACATTGTTTAATACTATTTATATAATTATCATCTACTATTGGATAACATAATAGTGGAGATGTAATTGCAAATTTTTGTAAGCCTTCTATTTTATTTATGCTATTGAATTCTTTTAGTTCTTTTAGTGCTTCAGTTGTAGTCATTACTTTTGATATTTTATTTTCATAATTTATTGATAAATTTTTGCATTTTAAACTTGGATTGAAAACACATCCGTATGTTCCTTCTCCGACTTTTTCTGAAAGTATATTTGATTGATTCATATGTTTATATATAATATAATTAAAGATTTTATAAAATTTATAAAATTTATAAAATTTATAAAAATTATATAATATTAATTTAGTATTTTATTATATAAATTTATAAAATGATAACTATAAGTCAAAGTGCAAAAAATGTTTTGCAAAATTTAATAAAAAAAGACAATGGAAAAGCTGCATTTTTATATTTAAAGGGTGGAGGATGTAATGGATTTTCATATAAATTTAAAATTTTAAAAGAAGACAAAAAACCGCATAATTTAGATGAAATTTATCAACTTGACAATAATAACTTATATTTATGCAATTCTAGTTTTATGTTTTTATTAGGTACAAAAATAGATTATATTGAAGATATTATGGGTTCGCGATTTGACTTTCAAAATCCAAATATAGATTCAAAATGTGGTTGTGGAACAAGTTTTAATTTTAAATAAATTAAGAAATCTATATTTTTTAACAAGGTCTTCCACAACACCAATCTTCTACAATATCCATTGCTAACTCAATTGTACCTGCTGGTACTGGTATAAAATCTAATGTACAAGTTAAACTTAATGGATTACATTTACCTAAACATTTTACAATTTCTTTATTACATGATTTTTGATTTTTTTTATTTTGACCACAACATTTGTCATGTTTTTTACAGCATACATCTGCACAAGAATATCCCGTTACTTTATGATATTCTGGTTCAACTGACTCATCACAATCTTTTTCTTGTATCCACATATTATTACACCAATTAGGACCACAATAAGAACCACACACATGGAATTTTTCATTTAATGAATTTATATTATTAAAAATTAAAAATATAATAAAAATAAATATTTTTTTTATACTATACATAATTATTATATTATTATATTATTATATTATTATATTATTATATTATGATAACATAGGTTTATATTAATTAATAAAATTCTTTTTTTTACTTTCAACTGGTTCTGGTTTAATAAAAACAGGATCACTATTATCATAATTTTTACCCGCTTTAATATGATATTCAAAAACACGATCTACATAACCAGGGCTATATTCCGATTTGGGTTTTTTTTTAATATTATTTAATCTCTCTATTAAATCTGGCATATTATATAATTAATATTATTTAATATTATTTAATATTATTTACACTTTATATAGTTTAAATAATATTAATAAAAAATATTACACATTACAAAAGATATTATAAAATATATTACAAAAGATATTATAAAATATATTACAAAAGATATTATAAAATATATTACAAAACATATTACAAAACATATTATAAAATATGTAATATATTATATAAATCTTCATTGGTCAAATAATTATCTCTATGTTTCCAATAATTATAAAAATCTTTTTTTGTCCATCTACTTTGATTTAACTTATCCAACTGTTTTTGAAAATTCTCAATTCTTAATAATTCTTGTTTATAATTATTTAATGGGTGTGAAGTATAATATGGTCTTTTACATGCTATTTTCCAAAACTCTGAACCATAATATAATTCCGTTAATTCTTTATAAAATATATTATCAAATAATTGATAATTATTTTTATTAACTATTGAATAACTTAATATAGAATTAAAATCTAATTTATAACCCATTAATAATAATATTTCATTTGGTATTTTTTCCATTAATATATATAATATTATTATTATTATATATTATTATTATTATAAATTATTAACTTTTGATTATACTTCATACTTTTCTTTTATCCACCCGCGTATATTTGTTATACTACAATTTTTATAATCATCATTAAAAGCCGCAAGTTTAAAGAATAAAGGTTTTCTCATTTTTTCTGTTTTATAAAATATATAATCACCATATTTTCCTTTTCGTATAGAAGTGTTATTGTCAAGTCTTCGAACAAGAGAATTTTCGCCCGATTCACTATTTTCCAAAATACTTATTGCATCATCATATCCTATATTTTTAAATGGAATATTTATTTTTACAAATTTCAATGATTTCTTTAAATCCCCACATTCCAAATAATAACCAAATTTTCCATTTTTTAAATATAAATTATTACCTTTATATTCACCCAAAAGTTTATTATTTTCTTCTGCCAATACAATTATTTCATCTAACTTATATTCACCTGCTTTTAATTTATCTATATTTACATCGGGTTTTACCCCATAAAATCCCAATGTTCCATCTTCTTTTTTATATTTAATTGTTGGACCATTTCTACCAATTAAATAAGTATGTTTATCATCTATTTTAATATTAACTTTTTCAATAGATGAAGATTTATTACTACCTGATTCAGAATCCCCATTCTTATTCATTAAAGAATTATTACTTATAAGATCTTCTATAAATTTATTACATTCATCACATAATTCATAATATTTTTTGCTACCTTTAGCAATTGTATCTAATTCATCTTCCATACATTTTGTATAATCATAATTAAATAAATTGTCAAAATATTTTATTAAAAATTCAATTACAAATATTCCTGTTTGACTAATTACTAATTTATTTTTTTCATTACCAAACTCTTTTTCCCCCTTTTCTTCTTTTATAGTTTCATTGCCTTTTCCATCTATATATTCTAAACTATAATCTATAATTTCTAATTTTTTTCCATTAATGTTTTCACGTTTTACATAATTCCTTTCTTGGATTTTATCAATCAATGATGAAAATGTTGATGGTCTACCAATTCCTTTTTGTTCCAAAAGTTGCACTAATCGTGCTTCTGTATAATGCGATTTTAAATCTTTAAGTGTTTGTTTACATGTAATTTTTTTATAATTTATAGAACCTTCTTTTAATGTTTGTAAAAAGTTATAATATTTTTCTTCTTCTACACCATTTACTGCTTTCCATCCGGGAAATATATTTTCTTCCGCACTATATTTATAATAATGATTTTCTGGTGCACTAATTTTTAAAACCAATTGTTTATATAATGCAGGTGCCATTAAACTCTCCAATGTATTACTCCAAATTAGCTTATATAATTTGCGATGTTTTGCAGTAAATACATCTTCATCTTCGGGAATACTTATCATATCTATATGGGTGGGGCGAATTGCTTCATGTGCTTCTTGTGCGGCAGGAACATCGCTTTTATTAGCAGCTTTATCCTTTGTTTTTTTTGATTTTTTAGTTTCTTTTGCTTCTTTAGTTTTTTTTGATTTTTTTGTTTCGTCAGTTTCGTCTGTTTCGTCAGTTTCGTCAATATTATCTTTATTTTGAATTAAATGTTGTATAAGAGGATTAATATAGCGTTCATTATAATTAGAAATAATATATTCTTTTGTTTCATTTACAAAATCTTCACTATAAACTTTACTATCTGTTCTCATATATGTAATATAACCACCTTCATATAATTTTTGTGCCAATGCCATTGTTTCTTTTGGAGAAATATGTAAATTATTATTTGCTGATTGTTGAAGACCAGATGTAGTAAATGGTTGTGGTGGATTTTTTGAAACTTCTTTTTCTTTTTCCCTTGAAAATACATGATTAAATATTTTGCTTGCTTCTAAAAAAGTTTTTATTGTTTCATGACTAAGATGGTTAAAATTCAATGCAAATGGAATATTTTTACTACTAAAATAACCAATAGTATTAAAACTTAATTTTCCAGGCGATTGCTGAATTTCTTTATAATTATCATATACAAGTCGTAATGCCGGACTTTGGCAACGCCCAGCACTTAATGAATTTTTCGTATTTGATACAATATGTTTCCACAATAATGGAGTAATTTTAAATCCAACAATTAAATCTAATATTTGGCGTCCTTGTTGTGCATATACTGTATTCATATTTATTATTGTCGGATTTGTAATTGCATTTTTTATAGCGCGTTCAGTAATTTCATGAAAAATTATACGTTTTGTAGTATCAATATTCAAATTAAATGTTTGCGTAATATGCCATGCAATTGCTTCGCCTTCGCGATCATCATCAGTGGCCAATATAACTTCTTTTGCTTTATTTATTGCTTGTTTTAATTTATTTATTTGTGCTTGTTTTGATTCAATTATCTCAAAATTAGGTTTATAATTATTATCAAATTCAATTTGCTTGAGTGACGAAAGATGTGTTATATGTCCATATGAACCTAAAACTTTATATCCAGGACCTAAGAATTTTTCTATTTTTTGACATTTTGCAGGTGATTCTACTATTAATAAAATATAGGACATTTAATTTTTTATTTGCAAATAATATAGTATAATAATAATTATTTATATTTATTAAATAATATCAATTATCAATTTTTTAAAAAAACTAATAAACCAATAAACTAATAAATAATGAACTAATAATGAACTAATAATAAACTAATAAACTAATAAATAATAAATAATAAACTAATAAACTAATAAACTAATAAACTAATAAACTAATTTAAAAAATAATTTAAAAAATATTTACATTATTTATTAGCAGCAAAAATGTTTAAAACATTTAAAACATTTAAAACATTTCAAACATTTTATTTTACTTCTTTTGTAAGAGGATTAGCAAAAACTAGCAATAAAAAAAATTTCTATATTAATAATTCTATGTTATATAATAAACATCTTAAACATATTAAATCAACAATTAAATCAATTAATATTAATAATAATATTAATAATAACAATAATATTAATATTAATAATATTTTTAGAAAAAGAATAGAATTTCATGAAAGCCATTCTACTTGTAGATATATAATTCCACGCATACTTATAAAATAATAATTAACAACGAATCATATTATAATCTAATCTTTTTTGTGTATTTTTCAATAATTTTTTAAGTGTTATAATTTTTTCACCAAAACAAGCACAATATTTATTTAATTTGTTTTCATTAAAATGATCAAATAATTTAAACAGTTCCAAAATTTCTCTATATTCAGATTCCAAAATTTCTATTTGAACATCTAATTTCATCTTCATTTCCACATTTTGACAAACTTTCAATTGATTAGTATTAAAAGTTGAAATAACTGGCATTTTAATTATAAATATATTATCAAAGTTTTGTAATATATTTATTTTAATTTTGTTTATAATTTTTTAATAATTAATATCAATTTTTTTATTCATTATATAATTAGATATTTTTTTGTTAAATATAAAAAAAGAATTTGGATTAAATCATAAAGTAAATTATAATATTGAACCTAAAGCAATATTTGAAGATTATAGTAATCAAAAAATTGTTTTGGCAAATATTTATTATACTTTTACATGTAGTCATGAAGATAATGAACCTGAACTATTATTAAATATAGTATGATATTGTGGGCGTATTTTTAGTATGCATACTTCTTGTGGGCGCACTTATTAATGTTGCTAATTTATTACTTACATCATCATAAAAGTCTTGTCGAGAACCTATAACTGGTTTGGTGAAAAAATTATTGGCATCCTTATAAAAATTTATTTGTGTGTTGTCTATTCTTGCAGTTGGCTGGTAGTGGTCACCAAACTGGATTGAAACAATAATTTTAATTTCAATATTTTTGATAAGAGGTGGTTTATCTGGTAATTGTATTATTTTAGGAAATTCTTTTTTCTTCGAAAATTGACCAAAATTTCCTGAATTAGCTCTTTCATCATTGAAAATTGACTCAACTTCTTGGTTTACTACATCGTATAAGGATACATTTAATAAATATTTCTTTATATCTAATTGTAATGGATTGACAGTAATCGCATATGGTGCTTTTTCTTTAAAAAAATTTAGTCCTTTACCTTTAAAATTTACAAACTTTTTCTTTTTAAAAGTTTTTTTTTTATAATCTTTTTTTCTAAAAGTTTTTTTTCTATAACTTTTTTTATTATATTTTTTTCTTCTTTTAGTCTTCATTATATATTAAAAATATTAAAAATATTAAAAATATAAAAAAATAAGTTCACTAAAATTTTCAGAAATAGCTTTTATATAAGTTATATAAGTTATATAAGTTTTACAAATTTTTGGTACTTCGGTTTTAACATTAAATTAATTATGCATATAATGAATATCCTTTAATCATATAATCATTATACCAAGTATAATATTTTTCTGATATAAGTTTATATACTGTTTGTTTTGTATTATTACTTTCCTTAATCTCTCTTTCTTTCTTTGTTAAATCAGTTTTATATTGGTTTAACTCAGATTCTAAATTCGGTATTATATTTACGTTATCACTATCAAGATTTAAATCTATATTATGAGCACTTTCATCATTTTTGCCATATAAATTTTTTAATTCTTTTATTTGTTCACTAGTTGATGCTACTTTACTATATAAATATTCTATTTCTAGTGTTAAAATGCTTATTTTCAAATTCAGACGTTCTATTTCATTAATTGATGTTATAAATTTTTGATATTCTTGAACGTTACTAGTCATTTCATAATAACCTGGTAGTTCGATATTATCATCTAATGGTAATGGATCGACAGTAATCGCATATGGTGCTTGTTCTTTTTTTTTTTTTAAAAAATAGTCCTTTACCTTTAAAATTTACAAACTTTTTCTTTTTAAAAGTTTTTTTTTTATAATCTTTTTTTCTAAAAGTTTTCTTTTTTTTATATTTTTTATATTTTTTTCTTCTTTTAGTCTTCATTATATATTAAAATTATTTAAAATATTAAAAATATTAAAAGATAAATTCACTAATTTTTTCAGCAATGTTTTTTCTATAAGTTTTGCGAATTTTTGGTATTTCTGTTTTAACATTAAATTTCCAATTACTATAATTCATTTTTTCACCTTCAGCCATTTCCCATATTCCTATTGTTCTTGCAATATTTGCCCAAAAATTATCTAATATATCTGGATGACCAACATCCTCATAAATTAAGGTTTCTACATCATTTTTAAATTCAGGATCTTGCCATTCGGGAAGCGTTTTAGATCCATAATATAATTTTCTTGATTTAATTATATAAATAGGATAATCTAAGTCAATAATTGAATTAGAAAACCCATCAAAATTAACCAATGGCAAATTAATAGGATCTATTAATACTGCTTTTTCAATATTAGGATTATCTAATACTTCTGAAAAAAACGAAGAATGACCAATATATCCAATTTTATCCACATTTAATACATTACAAACCTCATGTATTGTATTTTCCGTAATAGGATTAAAACCATCAAGAGAAACAATAGTAATATTTTTCTTTAAATAATTAATAAATTCGCCATAAAATGCAGCAGGCATTGTTCCAAATAAACCAGTGGAAAAAATAAATGGGGGGCCTTGACCGACAATATTTAATTTTTGACCTGATGCTGTTTTGATGGAAGGAGTAAAAAATGCACTACTTATTCCAACACTAAATATAAAATATTTGAATAGATTCATAATTTTATATTTATTTTTATTGTAATTAATTATAAAAATAAATATTTATATTATTTTCTCTCATTTAATATTTTAAAATCTTTATAACTTATTTTCTATATTTTTTATTATTTTTAATAATTAAAATATCCATTTTTTTTAATATAATCTCTAATAGATTATAATAGTTTATGGTTTTAATCTTTGCGCTATTTGTGCAACATTAATTACTGGTTTTAATATGTTTCTAGCTGCATTCTTTAGATCTGTACCTTTCGAAACCTCTTCACTATTAGGTATATTAGAGTTAACTGGTAATGAGGGTGATGTTGTGGGTGAGGGTGAGGGTGGGGGTGAGGGTGAGGGTGAGGGTGAGGGTGTGGATGAGGGTGAGGGTGAGGATCTGGTGGTGGAGCAGGTTCCTCTGGTGGCGGTGGATCAGGTGGATCAGGTGGTTCTAAAGGATATGGTGG
>MDTG01288262.1_pt1 | contig 14976 bp, 13 predicted proteins | sample 811421 | NCBI WGS metagenome assembly MDTG01 (sample SAMN05326645, study PRJNA326480) | marine metagenome | isolation source: seawater | place: Pacific Ocean: South East | collected 2011
CACTTCCAACAAATTACAACGTGATTGTTAATAGTACTTCTGATTTTGGTAAGATAGTTTTTAGTGATGTCTCGGGGTCAACCATCTTTGGAATTTCTGAAAATTCGACTTTAACAGGAGACACAACGTACAGTTCAGTTATCAATGGCTTGAGTAGTAGCGATTTTGGGGGCGGTACTTCAGGAAGTTTCATTACTGCTTCAACAAGATTTGACTGGGCGCTATCAAACAGCTCTGATAATCTTTGGGATTTAGTAGTTGATGAGGCTGTGGATATAGGTGATCATACTGGAGGTTCGGTTGAAAAGAGTGTTAAGCCGAATATTGTTACTGGTATTAATAATATGGCCTCAGTTACCAATACGAATTTTGCAAATATGAACACTTACGACTGTGACTTGTTTGGTAAAAGTAATTTTTGTTTTAGTCCTGGTGGAAGATATCAGATTATTAATACGCCAAATGTAAAAACCAGCGGCATAGTGTTTATAGGTGGATATAAGTTATCAGACTCACTCAGAGTGGCAGGATTTTTACATCGCAACTTCAGTCATAAGACCCCAAAAAATTATAAAATCAGAGATAGAACACCAATGACGGGTGGTCTTCTTGTGTGGAATCAAAATCCTGATATAACAGGGTGGCAAGTAAAGTTTGCGAGCGCTGCTCAACGAAAAACTGCCAACCTTACTCGTTCAGTTTTCGGTACTTCAGAAGAAGCCACGGGACAGACAGGAATCCAGGCACAAAGCTATGTAATCGAAACGCAATATGGCTATCAATTTAACGAGGATGTTCTTTTAAAACCTTACTTAGCAGTTCGAAGGGCAATGATCGAGCAAGACGCCTATACAGAACAAGGTGCAAGTACACCGCTGAGCTATAATGAAATTAAAGATCAATCAACTACACTTCTACTAGGCCTTAAGTATGATGCCAAACTTAATCAAAAACTAACCGTTAATGGTAGTGTCGGAGTAGAGTACGATACTTCCCACTCACTTAATAAATTAACCCCCACAGGAATGTCAGGGTTAAGTACAGTGAGTTTGACTGATGGCTTTAATGATGTCCGACCTCTTGCGTCAGTTGGATTTGATTATGAGGTAATGCCTAATCAAAAGTTATCTGGCACCTTTCAGTATCAAGAGTTGGCTTATAAATCAAAGACCGAGAGTAATGCTTATCTGTATTACACGATTGGTATTTGAGATTCAATTATTATATAAAATATTGGCGGAGAGCGAGGGATTCGAACCCTCGATACAGGTTTACCCCGTATGCTTCCTTAGCAGGGAAGTGCTTTCGACCACTCAGCCAGCTCTCCTAGTATGGCGGTAAGATACTTTAAAAACTCTTATAAATCAATATTTTATTAAGCATCTGATAAATTAAATGCTTTATGCAATGATTTAACTGCTTTCTTCAAAGCTGTTTCTTTTAAAATTACAGAAATTTTGATCTCACTGGTTGAGATTGTACTTATATTAATACCTTCTTCAGCAAGAGTTCTAAACATTTTACTTGCAACCCCAACATTTGAGCGCATTCCAACTCCAACTATTGATAATTTTGCGATTTTGTTATCGCTATTTATTTCCCGAGGTTTAACATGCTTTTTTACTTTTTTATTAAGGATGTTTAAAGTTTTGTCCATATCATTTTGATGCACTGTGAATGTAAAGTCAGTTAACCCATCTTTACCAACATTTTGAATAATCATATCAACATCTATATTTGCTTCTGCAACAGGTCCTAAGATTTGGTAAGCTATACCTGGCATATCAGGCACCCCTAGTATTGATAGTTCTGCTTCATCTTTAATAAAAGCAATTCCTGAAACAATCGGCTCTTCCATATTTTTTTTATCCTCAAAAGTGATAATTGTACCCTCTCCAGATGTTTGAAAACTCGAGAGAACTCTTAGTTTAATTTTATATTTTCCAGCAAATTCTACCGCTCTTGTTTGAAGAACTTTTGAGCCTAAACTTGCCATTTCTAACATTTCTTCAAAGGTAATTGAGTCAAGTTTTCTTGCCTCAGGAACCATTCTTGGATCAGTGGTATATATACCATCAACATCTGTATAAATTTGGCATTCATCAGCTTTTAACGAGACAGCTAATGCAACTGCTGTTGTGTCGGAACCACCCCTACCTAAAGTAGTTATATTACCTTCTTTATCTGAACCTTGAAATCCAGCAACTACTACTACATACCCATTATCTAAATCTTTTTTAATTAATCGTGAATCAATATTCTCAATACGGGCTTTTGTATGAGATTTATTTGTAAGGATTTTAACTTGATGTCCTGCATAACTTTTAGCTTTAATCCCTAAATTTATTAATGCTAAAGCAGTAAGGCCACTTGTGACTTGTTCACCAGTTGATACTATACTATCCATTTCCCTAGGTTCAGGAGTTCGCATCATTTCTTCAGCTAATTTAATTAATTTATTTGTTTCGCCGGACATTGCTGATACAACGACAACAATTTTATGTCCTTTAGAAGAGAATTTAGCTACTTTTTCTGCTACAGCTTTTATTTTTTTAGGGTCTGCTACTGAAGTCCCACCAAATTTTTGAACAATAATTGACATAATTTATAGTTTATTTCTTAAGATTTTCTTTGATAAGATCTATTGCTTCCGTGATTAAATTAATTTTAGTTCCACCAGCCATTGCCATGTTTTTTCTGCCGCCTCCCTTACCACCAACTTTCTCTCCAAGATTTTTTGCAATATTGCCAGCATCTATTGTATTAGTTAGATTATCTGTTACACCAACCACAAAAGAAATTTTATTATCATTAACAGAGCAGAGTATTATAACGGCACTTTTAAGAATATTTTTTAATTTATCTATCATTTCTCTTAATTGATCTGAATCTTGATTATCAATTAATTCTGCTAAAAATGAATAATTTTTAATTTTAATAGCTTTTTTTACAATTTCACTGCCTTCGTTTGAAGCAATTTTTGATTTTAAATCATTAATAAGTTTTTCATTGTTTTTAACTTGAGATAACAGTTGATTTAATTTTACTGGAATATCTTGTGTTCCAGTCTTTAGTTCCGAGGCTAATTTTTCTAATATATTTTTTTGTTGCTCCATAATTTCAATTAAATTTAGTCCAGTTGAAGCTTCAATTCTTCTTACACCAGAAGCGATACCAATCTCTGATTGTATTTTAAATAAACCAATATCGCCTGTAGAGCTAACATGAGTCCCACCACATAGTTCGGCACTATTACCAATATTTAAAACTCGAACCTGTTCATCATATTTCTCTCCGAATAACATCATAGCTCCTTCTTTCTGAGCTTCATCTATTTTCATAAGTCTAGTTTGAGTTGATTGGTTCTGTAAAATTTCTGAATTTACAATTGTCTCTACTTCTTTAATTTCTTTTGAGGTTAGTGCTTTATGATGTGAAAAATCAAAACGTGTTTTCGAACTATCAACTAATGAACCTTTCTGTTCAACATGATCGCCAAGTACAATCTTTAGAGCTTTATGAAGAAGATGAGTCGCAGAATGATTTCTTTTGATGTTACTTCGATGATTAATATTAATTATTGCTTTACCTTTATCTTTTATTTTTATTTTTCCAGATTGAACATGCCCTACGTGCCCAAAAATTTCTCCTTTAATTTTGTAAGTATCATTTACAATAAACTCATAATTATTGCTCTGGATTACTCCAATATCTCCAACTTGCCCTCCAGATTCAGCATAGAAAGGTGTTTGGTTTAAGATAATAATCCCTTCGTCACCTTTGGATAGTGTTTTAGTAGGGGTATCATTTTTAAATATTCCATCAATAATTATTTGGCAATCATTTTTTTCATAACCAATAAACACAGTATCTTTTCCTTCATAATTAAGCGTAGGTTTATTTTTAAACTTTCCAGCTTCTCTAGCATTGTTTTTTTGATTATCCATTTCTTTTTCAAATTCTTTTTGATTAATAGTTAAATTATGTTCTCGACAAATATCCGCAGTTAAATCTAAAGGAAATCCAAAAGTATCATGAAGTTTAAAAGCTAAGATACCAGGTAATATTTTCTTCTTTTGACTAATTGTATCTTTTATTGACTCATCGAGAATAATCATTCCATTTTCAATAGTTTCAAAGAATCGTTCCTCTTCTAATTCTATTTCACTCATAATTTTTTTTACTTCATCTTTGTTTAAGGTATAAACGATTTTCATTAACTCAACTAAGGTAGGGACTATTTTGAAAAAAAATGGTTTTCGACAGCCTAATTTATAACCATGCCTTATAGCCCGTCTTATTATGCGTCTTAGAACATAACCTCTACCTTCATTCGATGGCATGACACCATCTGATATTAAGAATGTTGCTGCGCGTATATGGTCTGAAAGCACTCTTAATGAAGGATGATTTTTATTTTTAACTTTAGTTACTTCCATAGCTTTATTAATTAATGAATTAAATAAATCAATTTCATAATTTGAATGAGCATTTTGGAGAACCGCAGTTATTCTTTCTAAACCCATACCGGTATCTACAGAAGGTTTTGGAAGTTTTTTCATAACTCCATTTTCATCACGATTATATTGCATGAATACTAAGTTCCAAATTTCAATATAACGATCACCTTCTTCATTTTTAGATCCTGGAGGTCCTCCAGAAATAGAATCTCCATGGTCATAAAAAATTTCGGTACAAGGCCCACAAGGGCCTGTATCTCCCATCATCCAAAAATTATCTGAAGCATATTTAGAGCCTTTATTATCACCAATACGAATAATTTTTTTATCTGAAAGCCCAATTATTTTTGACCAAATATCATATGCTTCTTGATCATCTTTATAGACAGTGACTAAAAGTTTATCTTCTGAGACTTTATAAATTTTAGTTAAGAGTTCCCATGCGTATTCAATTGCTTCTTTTTTGAAGTAGTCGCCAAAGCTAAAATTTCCTAACATTTCGAAAAATGTGTGGTGCCTAGCTGTATAACCAACATTTTCTAAGTCATTATGCTTACCGCCAGCACGAACACATTTTTGACTTGAAACAGCAGTTTTATACTTTCTCTTTTTAGTTCCAAGGAAGATATCTTTAAATTGATTCATTCCAGCATTTGTGAATAAAAGTGTAGGATCTTCGTGAGGTATTAGGCTGCTTGACGGAACAATTTCATGTCCTTTGCCCTTAAAAAAATCTAAGAACATAGACCTAATTTCTTCCGTTGTAAGTATCTGTTTTTTCACTGTCATAACAATTCAGGCGATTTCCCAGATAAAATTTGATGGATTATAGAAATTTCAATACCTCTACTTTGCATAAATCTAATTTGTTTAGCTTTTTCATCAATTGTAATTGGAATCTGGTTAAATTTTTTCTCCCATATTTTTTTAGCTAAAGAAAATTCGTCATTTTTAATCTCTTTAATAACACGGTTTATTATAGATTCATCTACTCCGCGTAATTTAAGCTCATGTGCAATTTTTTGAGCGCCAAATTTTCTTTTTTTTGTTGATACAAATTGTTCAGAAAACCTATCATCAGATAACCAACCTTTTTTTTCTAATTCATCTAAAACTAATTCTAAATCAACCTTACTTATTTCTAGAGATTCAGAATACGTTAAAATTTTTTTTCTTAACTCCATTCTTGGATAATCTCTTTTACCCAAGTAGTAAAGCGCTCTTTTTTTTAATCGTGCCTGATTTTTATTTAAATTATTCGTCAGCTTGATTATCTTCCTCTTCTATATTTTCTATTTCTTGATTAGCTATAGTAAGGCTAGATTGATCTCTAATGAGATCCTCGATTTCTTTTGAAACCTCTGGATTATCTTTTAGATAATCTCTAGCATTATCTTTTCCTTGTCCGATTTTCTCACCTTTATAGCTATACCATGAACCAGATTTTTCTAATAGATCAAGATTAACTCCTTCATCAATAATTTCACCTTCAAGGGAAATGCCTTCCCCATAAAGTACATCAAATTCTGCTTTTTTAAATGGCGGAGCCACTTTATTTTTAACAACTTTAACTCTTGTTTCTGCCCCAATTACTTCATCACCTTTTTTAATAGCCCCGATACGTCTAATATCTAAGCGTACAGATGAATAAAATTTTAGTGCATTACCGCCTGTAGTGGTCTCAGGATTTCCAAACATAACACCAATTTTCATTCTTAATTGGTTAATGAATATAACTAAAGTATTTGTTCTTTTTATATTACTAGTTAGTTTTCTTAATGCTTGTGACATTAATCTAGCCTGTAAGCCCATATGTGAATCACCCATATCACCTTCTATTTCTGCTCTTGGCGTTAGTGCAGCAACTGAATCGATAACAACAATATCAACAGAACCGCTTCTTACTAACATATCTGTAATTTCAAGGGCTTGTTCACCGGTATCAGGTTGGGAAATTAAAAGATCTTCTATATTTACACCCAATTTAGCTGCATATTGAGTATCTAATGCATGTTCGGCATCAATAAAGGCTGCTGTCCCACCAATTTTTTGCATTTGTGCAACAACTGATAGGCTTAGTGAAGTTTTACCTGATGATTCAGGACCATAAATTTCAACTACTCGACCACGAGGTAGACCACCAATACCTAATGCTATGTCTAACCCTAAAGAACCTGTTGAAACTGATTGAATACCTTCAATAACTTGAGTGTCATCCATTCGCATTACTGAACCTTTACCATATTGCTTTTCAATTTGTGTTAAAGCTGCATCTAATGCTTTTTTCTTATTTTCATCCATTTAGTAGGTGCCTTTAATTGATTATTTTTTAACAGTTAATTATTTCATATTTGATGCTATAAGGTAAGCGCCAATAATTGATTTAGTGCAAATAGAACTGCTTTTTCTCTTATTTCTGCTCTATTTCCCTTAAACAATGCCTTATGTTCAAAAATAATATTTTCTTTATTAGCAATTGCAAAAAAAATTGTACCTACAGGTTTTAATTTTGTTCCTCCTGAAGGACCTGCAATACCAGTAATACTAAGACTAAAATTACTTTGACTATTATCATATACGTGCATTATTGCCCCTAATGCCATTTCATTTGCAGTTTCTTGACTTACTGCGCCATATTTATTTATAGTATTTTCTTTTACTCCCACATAATCAATTTTTGACTGATTGCTATATGTAATAAACCCTTTATCGTACCAAGTTGAACTCCCAGAAATGCTAGTTAATTGGGCTGCGAGCATTCCACCAGTGCAAGATTCAATAGTTGTAAGAATTATTTTTTGAGCTAAAAATTTTTCACCCAATACTTGAGTTAATTTTAGTATGTCTTTAGATTGCATAGTAAATAAATAAAAATATTATATAAGCATATATTGCAGCACCAATGTCATCAATCATTATGCCAAAACCACCTTTAAATTTTTTTTCTAGAATATCGATAGGATAAGGTTTCCATATGTCAAAGATACGAAATAAAATAAATGCCAATATAAAATATGGAAGAGTTTTGATTTGGTTTTGAATAAGGGCTAATAAAAGCAAAAAACCTACAATTTCATCAATAACAATACAAGATGGGTCTTCAATTCCTAAAGCTTGACTAGTTTTATCAGACACATAAATACCAATAAAAAACATAGTAACAATAAATAAAATAATTAAAAATTCTGGTAAAAATTGTATTAATAGAAAAAATGGTATTGCCATTAAGGTACCTAATGAACCAGGAGCTTTTTTTGATATACCAGCTCCAAAACCAAGCGCTAAGAAAGCAGAGAAATTTTTAAATAATAATTTATTAGGTTTCAAAATGATTAAACCCTCGCTTGTTAATTTTATATAACATACCTTTATTATCGATAATATTTAAATGCTTATTTTTATTAATAGAACCAATTCTTGTTAATTTTAATGACGGTACTTTATTTAAAATATTAATTTTATTCCTATTTTTTTGAGGAGCAGTAAAAATTAATTGGTAATCGTCACCACCACATAAGGCAATATCAAATAATTTATTTTTTCTTATCCATGGATGAATAGGTAAGGTATTTAGAAATATATCAGCTCCGACTTTAGAATTCTCTAGAATATGATTAAGATCTGAAATTAAACCATCAGAAATATCAATTGCAGAATGACTAAGTTTGGCTATTTTTTTTATTATAGGCGGATATAGCATTGGTTTTTCTAATGCTGAAATAGATTTTTTTGCTAAACTTTGAGGTAATTGAACTTTATTTTGAATGTTTGCTAATCCCAATGCAGCAATACCTAATTCTCCTGTTACCCATATATCATCTTCTTTTTTTGCATTCGATCTAAATAATACATTTTTTTTAGAAACTTCGCCTAGTATACAAATGCTAATAGATAAAGATCCTTTGGTAGTATCTCCACCAATTAATTCAACACCATATTTTTTTGCGCAGCTAAATAACCCATTAGAAAATTCTTGTATCCAGTTTGTTTTTATTTTTGGTAGGGCAATTGCTAAAAGAGCAAACTTTGGAATACCTCCCATTGCGTATATATCAGAGATATTTACAGCAAGAGCCTTCCATCCTAAGTTAAAAGGACTAGTATTAGGGAGAAAGTGAGTTTTCTCATTTAATGTATCAATTGAGATAGCCCATAAATAATTATTATCTTTTTTGATTAATGCAGCATCATCTCCAATACCTTTTTTTATTTTAGTTTTATATAAATTAAAATATTGATTAATTAATGAGAATTCAAGTGACATTTTATTTTTTCTTAGGACGAAAAGATTTTAAAATTTCTTCTCTAGTTTCTATGTAGGGAGCACCAATAAGATCTAAACAATAAGGCACAGCAGCAAATATACCAGGCACTTTTAAATTGCCTTTATCATCTTTTAATCCCTCTAAAGTTTGAACAATAGCTTTTGGTTGTCCTGGAAGATTAATAATTAATGTTGAGTTTCTTATAACAGCTACTTGTCTGGATAAAATAGCTGTCGGTACAAAATTTAAACTAATTTGTCTCATTTGTTCACCAAAACCTGGCATTTCTTTATCACCAACAAGCAATGTGGCCTCAGGGGTAACATCTCTTTTTGTTGGGCCTGTACCTCCAGTTGTTAAGATAAGATCACATTTTTTTATATCTGATAATTCTATTAAAGTATTTTTAATTATTTCAATTTCATCTGGAATAATATTTTCTTCTAGATCAAATGGTAAAATGAGAGTTTTTTTAAGCCATTCTTTAAGATTTGGTAAGCCTTCATCAATATATTTTCCTGATGAAGCTCGATCACTTATAGAAATTAAACCAATTTTAATGAATCTTTTTTTCACTAACTTGTCTCTTTTTATTAGATAATTAATATTAACATTTCAATAAGGTTTGCTATGTATAAATTATATTTTACGCGTTTTATTTTTCTATTATTTTTTGTATCAAATTTTGCATTAAGTAATGAAAATATTTTTGAGAAAAATTATCAAAGGCAAAGTCCCGAGGGATTTAAATCTTTTTCAAAAAATCCTACTACAAAGATTATGAGGGGCTGGGAGCAGAAAACCGATAATATAAAAATGCTTGAAGATGGATATGATTTAATGGGCCATTCAAACTTTACTGGTCCAAATACTTCACCAAATATAGCTCTTGAGCATGCAAAATCAATAATGGCCGATATGGTTCTTATTTATGATCGCCAAATTAATAATTCTGATCGCTCAACAATAATTAAAAAGGCTCGAGAAAAAGCAAGAAAAGCTAATCAAATTAAAAAAGTAGGGAATTTAACAGAAATTGCAATTAATGAAGATGATTTAGTTGATAAAACAGTAAAATATGAAATCAATGCCACATATTGGGTTAAATTACCAAAGCCGTCATTTGGCACACATTTTATTAAATTAAAATCTAAAAATGATAAAGAAGCAATTAAAGGCGTTAAAGTAATTGCAGTTGTAAAAGACTCTCCAGCAGAAATTGCTGGAATTTTAAGAAATGATAATATTATTTCAATTTCGGAAGATTCTATTAATAATCCAGAAGAGCTAATTAGTGCGATTAGAAAAAATAAAGGTAAATTAATTGAGGTTGGCTACATAAGAAATGGAAAAAAGTTTAAAGTTAACGCTAAACTTTAATCTAAATCTTTAACAATAATGTCTTTTATAATCTTATACAGTTGCCTAGAATATTTAGGCTGACTATTATTTAAATTTTCTTTTTGAGCGTTAACTATTGTTTGCCTTAAGGATTGTTTATCAATATCTGGATATTGATTAATAAATTTTGTTATAGACTCATTTTTTTTTAATAATTCATCTCTCCATTTTTCAGCTATATGATTCCTTTTAACCTCTCTTTGTGAACTTACTTTTAAATTTTCCATGGTTAAAAAAGCATTGCTTAAATCAATTTCTCTTAATAATTTTCCAAGATATTGAATTTGTCTCTTTTTAGCAGAATTAGATTTTATTTTCTTTAAATTAATAATGGCATCAAAAATATTAGGTGAGAATTTAAATAATTCAATTTTATTTATACTTAATTTTGAAATTTTGTTTCCTAATTCTTGAATATTTTTTGAATCTTTTTTTAATTTAGTTTTACTTATACCTGTCTCTTTATTTAAATCTAACATGACTTAATGCCTAATTATCTTTATGATTCTGTATGATATCAGTTTTATAGAAAGTATTTTTTTATGAACTTAAAACTTCTTAATTTTTCTCAAGATGATTTGTATTTAATTTCTAATAAAATTTTAGATATAGCAAAAAAGAATGGCTCATCTGATTCAGAGGTAGAAATTAATGTTGGAACAGGAAAAACAATTTCAACACGAATGGGTATTTTAGAAAATATTGAATTAAATAATGAAAGAAATTTAAGTGTAACTGTTTTTTTTGGTCATCATCAAGGGATTGCATCAACTTCAGATTTTAGTAACGATGCTATTGAGTCATGTGTTAAGGCAGCTTGTGAAATTGCTAAATATACTGCAGAAGACAAAGCATTTGGATTGGCTGACCCTAATCTTTTTTCAACTAAAATCAGAGATTTGAATATTTATGATTCATATTTTGATTCTCAAGATTTAATGATAGAAAAAGTTCTTGAATGTGAAGATTATGCTTTAAGTTTTGATAGCAAGATAACGAATTCAGAAGGCGCTCAGTTAAATACCTCAGAAAATTTATTTGTGTATTTAAATTCTCAGGGTTTTAGTGGGGGTTATCCTTCATCTAGATCTTCTTTAAGTTGTTCTGTAGTAGCTAAAGATAATGTTGGCATGCAAAGAGATTATAGTTATAGCTCAGTAAGATCTTATAATGATCTGCAATCATCAAATCTTATTGGGAAAGATGCAGCCCAAAGAGCTCTTAAGCGCTTAGATGTAAAACCAATAAAAACAGGAAAATACCCTGTAATATTTGAATCTCCAATTGCAACATCAATTATTTCTGCATTGGTTTCAGCTATTTCAGGTGGAAATTTATACCGTGAAAAATCTTTTTTATTAAATTCATTAAATACCAAAATAGCTTCAGATTCATTATCAATTATTGAAAATCCATTTTTAAAGAAAGGTCATGCGAGTAAATATTTTGATGGAGAGGGTGTTAATCTAAAAGAAAGAACTATATTAGATAATGGTAACTTACAAGGATATTTTTTATCTTCATATAGCGCAAGAAAATTAGGTATGCAAACAACTGGTAATTCTGGCGGCGCACATAATCTTATTGTGGATTCATCACAAAAATCTCTTGATGAACTAATTCAAGGAATTGATAAAGGACTTTTAATTACAGAAATTTTAGGACATGGATTAAATATGGTTACTGGTGATTATTCAAGAGGTGCCGCTGGTTTTTGGATTGAGTCAGGTAAAATTAAACATGCTGTAGAAGAAATTACCATTGCTAGTAATTTAAAAGATATGCTGTTAAATATTAAAGCTATTGGGAATGATATTTATCAAAATACTTCTAAATATACAGGGTCTATTATGATTGAGCCTATGACAGTTGCAACTAATAATTAGTTATTTTACGTAAATTGTAGCTGGGGATTTTTTTTCTAGAAATAATTGATATGCTTTAGTATAAGCTTCTTCTATATGCTTTGTGAATAATTCAGTATTAAATAACGGGAATTTAGATTGATTTTTTAATAATATTTTTTTAATTTCTTTTAATTTCTTTTTATTAATTGCTAAATTTTCAGCAAGCATCTCATATTCTTCTTCAGATTCAGTGATTAATTCTGGTATACCTATTGCATTAAGCAAGCTTGCGGAAACTCTTGCTGAGAATTGATTACCAATTTTAGTTACTACTGGGAGCCCAGCCCAAAGAGCATCACTGCAAGTGGTATGTGCATTATAATTAAATGTATCTAGAAATAAATCTGCTAACCTTATTCTAGCTAAGTGTTCTTCTTGGGGAAGAATAGATGCAAAAATTATACGATTTTTATCTATACCATATATTTCAGCTTGATTTTTTAAATTATTCTCAGCAATATCATTACTTTTAAGTAGCCATAAAATACTATTATCAATCTTTTTTAGCAATCTCATCCATATAGTAAATTCACGAGATGAAATTTTAAATGTATTATTAAAGCAACAAAATACAAATGCAGTTTCAGGCAAATTAAAATCTTTACGTTTAATAATAGCTTTTGAAATATTTCTTGTATTATCATTCACTTGATAGGAATTAGGTAGGTATAGAATTTTTTCTGAGTAATATTTTTCGTGTGTTTTTGGTATAACAGTTTTATCAGCAATTATATAATCAATAAATTCTGTACCCATTGAGCCTGGATAACCAAGATAACTTATTTGAATCGGGGCTAGTCGATTACTAAATATAATAGGCCTAGAAAACATTGTGTAACCTTTTAAGTCTATAGCAATGTCAATTTCATCATTTTTAACAAGATCATGTATGCTTTTATCTGAAAGTTCATGTATATCCTTAAAATTATCGGATGAGTTGATTAATCTTTTTCTCATTTCATCATCATGATTTAGTCCAAAAGAATAGGTATATATTTCAAATTTAGATCTATCATGAATATCAATTAATTTTGCAATTAGATACATTGTTGCGTGATTATGAAAATCTGCCGAAAAGTATCCTAAACGTAATTTTTTATTATTTCTATTAGATTTTTCAGGAGCATTTATTTGGTTTGAATTAAATTTATAATTCGCATATTTTTTTGATCTTAGAAGTTGTTTAGCTGGATTATCTTCAAATGCAAGGAAAGGGAAAGGTAATGATGGCATTTTTTGATTATCAATTCTATCTTGATTAATAGAAAATTCTTTAAATGCCGTCCAATCACAAATAAAAGCTTGTTGATGTAATTTTTCAATAAATAACTCTTGGTCTAAACTAAATTTTTCAGCATTTTTATAGCTGTTTATTGATTCCTTAATTTTATTTTGTTTTGCATATAAACTTCCAAGATTTCGATAAAAATCAGCAGATTTTGGATTAAGTTCTAATGCTTTTATGAATGACTTTTCTGATTCTTTGCTATTACCTTGTTTATCGAAAATAATACCCAGATTATTATAAGGTGAAGCATAATCAGATTTAAATTCTAGTGCTGTATAGAAAGCCTCAATTGCTTCTTCATATTTATTTTCTAAATATAAATTACTACCAATTGCATTGTATGTCTCTGTAAGTATTTGAGATAAGGTGTCTGATTTTGGATATTTTTTAAATAAAGGAACCCCAGTCTTTATAACCATTTCAATATTGCCTTCATGGAAATAATTAAGTACTTTTTTTAATTTATCTTGTTCTGGATGCGGTACTTCTATGTGATTTTCTCCTTAAAAAAACTTTTATAAGTAAGAAATATTGATTATTGAGCTTTGGAAATTTTTTGTGTTTTAGAGTTATCTGTGATTAATTTTTTACTGAATTTCTATTAAATTTTCCTATTTATAAACATACTCTGTGTATTGCTCATAATCATAATCATAATCGGAATCTGCAGTATCTGAATAGTCAATATCACCTGAAGGATTATCATTTACAAGAGCTTCTCTATATTGAAGATATGCATCTCTTTGGAAGGCATAAGGATCTAAAGAGGCTTGATCTATTATTGAAGATGCGTTTAGAAGTTCAGTTCGGGCGTCAACAAATTGTAAAATACGTACTTGATTTCTTGCTCTTACATTATTCATGTAGCTAATCGGATCAAATGCTAGTGTATCTGTTATAAGTCCAACAGCATCTCTAGTTGTTGAAGGACCTAAGAATGGTAGAACAATATATGCACCTTGGCCTAACCCCCAATGTCCTAATGTTTGACCAAAATCTTCTTTTCTTCTTTCACCACCGTTTATTGAATGAACATCAACAAAACCTAGTATTCCAATAGTGCTATTAACTAGAACTCTTCCAGTATCGTTTGCTGCATGCTGTACTTTCATCTGTAATAGATCATTTATGATGGTTACTATATCTCTTAGATTGTTAAAGAAGTTATTAATACCTTTAACAACAAATTTTGGCGCTATATTTTTATATCCTTTAGCAACAGGCTTGATTATTGCATTATCTGCAACATCATTAAATTTATAGACCGCTCGATTAAAGTTTTCTAATGGATCTTTATTTGCCTGGGTTGCGCAACCTGTTATTTGGAAAATAACTAGAATAATAATAAATAATTTTAATATTCGCATATAACTAAAGATTATCCATTATTGTTGTATTTTAGTCTATTAAATGTAAGGATAATTAGATAATAATGTTGTAAATAAACAACACTACTTAGCAGCCTTAAATAAAGCTAAAATTTTAGTTTTTTGATCTGCATGATTAACTATTGGAATAGGATAATCTATTCCTAATTTAATTGGAAAATTATCGGGGGATTTGTTAAAAAAAATAAAGGGTTGATGAATTTGTTTTTTATTTAATAATTTTAATTCAGGCATATATTTTTTTATAAACTTACCATCTGGATCAAA
>MDTG01441520.1_pt1 | contig 14976 bp, 9 predicted proteins | sample 811421 | NCBI WGS metagenome assembly MDTG01 (sample SAMN05326645, study PRJNA326480) | marine metagenome | isolation source: seawater | place: Pacific Ocean: South East | collected 2011
CAAAAGCAACGACTCGCTGCTGGCGCGCAATGATGAAAGCGGCCTGACTGCTAGCTTTTACAAGCTGCCATTCATGGAAGGCCTGTATCGCGCCATTTGTGAAGCAGGTTATCAGGCGCAAGCAGGCAATGTTGTGTTTGTCTTTATCGGCCTGCTTGTTGTGCTGTTTTCGATCCTAACACAAATGTTCGGCCTGCTTGGGCTGGTATTGTCACCGGTGCTGGCATATTACCTGCCTTACAAATTTTTCCGTGGCAAAGTAAAGAAACGTAACCAGCAATTCCTGAATTTGTTTCCGGATGTGCTGGACATGATTGTGCGCAGTGTGCGCTCTGGTTTCCCGCTATCTACCGCACTCAAAATGGTCGCAGACAATATGGATCCGCCTGTCAGCACTGAATTTAAGCGTGTGGCTGAAGAAATATCGCTTGGGCGCAGCATGACAGAAGCGCTTACGCGCATGGGTGATCGTATCAACGAGCCAGACATCCACTTCTTTATTGTCGTGCTCTCGGTGCAGCAGGAAACGGGGGGTAACCTCGCGGAAGTAATGGAAAATCTCTCTGGCGTGATCCGCAAACGCAAACAATTGCGCCTGAAAATTAAAGCCATGACATCAGAGGGCCGTGCGACCGCATGGGTGCTTGGCGCGTTGCCCGTCTTTGTATTTTTGGTATTGCTACTGATTCAGCCTGACTATGTGGAAGTGCTATGGAGCACCTCTGGCGGCCAGATTATCGCGGCTGCAGCCATGGGGCTGATAGGGCTGACCTTTTTTATTGTACGACAAATGGTGGATATTGAGATCTGATATGGGCATTGTCATTGCAGTTATTGTATTCGTTGTCGTGCTGGTGGGCTATCTGTCTCTGGAGACCATCTTCCGCAAAAAGAAAGTGTCCGAAGATTTGGCAGGCCGTATTGCGCCGGATGGCAGCACCACCTATCACTCTGATCCCAAAGCCGAAAATGCCGCGCTTGAACAAAAGAAAACCGAACGCGCCGAAAGTATGGAAGGCATTTTGCGCAGTATCGGTATTGATGTGGCCGATGCTGAAAAGAAACTGCGGCCGCGCTTCCAACAGGCGGGTATAAACACGCCCGACGCGCCTATCTTCTATCTTTTCTTCCAGCGCATTGTGTCTGTTTTCATGGTGGTACTGGCCATATTGTTCTTTATGGCAGGGGGCGAAGGGCTTAACCAGCTGCTGAACATGCTGCTTGGCCTTATCCTGACGGTGGTGGGCATATTTGGCCCGCATTTATATCTGGAGAATGCCATCCAGAAGCGCAAAAACATTCTTCAGCGCTCTTTCCCGGATGCGCTGGATTTGCTGTTGGTATGTGTGGAATCAGGCCTGGCGCTGGATGCGGCACTTAGCCGTGTATGTAAAGAATTAGGCCGTGCGCACCCGGAAATTACCGAAGAATTGAACCGCACGCGTCTGGAGCTGGCGCTGCTGAATGACCGTACACAAGCCCTGCAAAATCTGGCTGACCGCACCGATCTCATTCCGTTCCGTTCGCTGGTGGCCGCGCTTATCCAAACCGAGAAATTTGGTACCAGCCTGTCGGATACGCTGCGCGTCCTCTCCGAAGATTACCGCCAGACCCGCCTGATGATGGCCGAGAACAAGGCTGGCCGCTTGCCAACGCTTTTGACATTGCCGCTTATTTTGCTGCTGATGCCCGCTTTCATGTTGATTGTGTTAGGCCCTGCCATTTTGCGTGTGATGGCGCAAGGTGGGCTGTTTGGTGGCGCATCCTAAGCGGGTTGCACTGCAGGTTTTTTTGCTTATATCTAATGCATGACAAGCCAAAGCAAATCGGGTGAGCCCCTTAAAATTGTTTCCGATTACGAACCAAAAGGCGATCAACCCGGTGCGATTGATCAGCTGGTAGGTGGCGTCGAGAACGGCGACAAAAATCAGGTGCTACTGGGGGTAACCGGCTCGGGCAAAACTTTTACCATGGCGCATGTCATCGAGCGCACGCAACGCCCCGCACTCATACTCGCACACAATAAAACACTGGCCGCCCAGCTCTACAGCGAGATGAAAAGCTTCTTCCCCAATAATGCGGTGGAGTATTTCGTATCCTATTACGATTATTATCAGCCTGAGGCGTATGTGCCGCGTACCGATACATTCATCGAGAAAGACTCTTCGATTAATGAGCAGATTGACCGCTTGCGCCACTCTGCCACCCGTGCGATGCTCGAGCGCAAAGATGTGATCTGCGTGGCGTCCGTGTCCTGTATTTACGGTATCGGTTCGGTTGAAACCTATTCAGAGATGACGCTGGAATTAAAGCCCGGTGACGAAATTCCCCAGAAAGAGCTGATTGGTAAGCTGGTAGATTTGCTATACAAGCGCAACGATCAGAATTTTCAGCGCGGCACCTTCCGTGTACGCGGCGATAATATGGATATCTTCCCAGCTCACCTGGAAGACCGCGCATGGCGATTGTCGCTATTTGGTGACGAGATCGAAGCCATCACCGAATTTGACCCACTGACAGGCGAGAAGCTGGGTAAAAAAGACAGCGCCACCATTTATGCTAACAGCCACTATGTTACCCCACGCCCCACACTTGACCGTGCCATTGGCACCATCAAGAAAGAGCTGAAAGAACGGCTGGACTGGTATCATAAGCATGGCCGCCTGTTGGAAGCGCAACGGCTGGAACAGCGGACCACCTTTGATCTGGAAATGATGGTAGAGACCGGCACCTGCAAAGGCATCGAGAATTATTCCCGTCACCTGACTGGCCTGCCGCCGGGGGCGCCGCCGCCTACTCTGTTTCAGTATCTACCCAAAGATGCCCTGCTATTTGTGGATGAGAGCCACGTAACCCTGCCGCAAATTCGTGGCATGTATAATGGTGACCGCGCACGCAAGCAAGTGCTGGCCGAGCACGGGTTCCGCCTGCCGTCCTGCATGGATAACCGCCCATTGAAATTTGAAGAATGGGATGCGATGCGCCCGCAGACCGTGTGCGTGTCGGCCACCCCTGGTGGCATCGAAATGGGCTGGACCGATGGTAAATATGCTCAGCAGGTGATTCGCCCTACCGGGCTTATTGATCCGCCGTGCCATATCCGCCCGGTCGAAACGCAGGTGGATGATCTCATCCACGAGGCCAAAGAACAGGTGAAACTGGGCCAGCGTACACTTGTAACCACATTGACCAAGAAAATGGCAGAACAGCTCACCGAATATATGGATGAGGCGGGCATCAAAGTGCGTTACCTGCATTCGGACATCGATACATTAGAACGCATCGAGATTATACGCGATCTGCGGCTTGGTACGTTTGACGTGCTGATCGGTGTGAATTTGCTGCGTGAGGGGCTGGATATCCCCGAATGTGGCCTGATGGCCATTCTGGATGCGGATAAGGAAGGGTTCTTACGCTCTAAAACCTCACTCATTCAGACGATTGGCCGTGCCGCGCGTAATGTAAATTCAAAGGTCATACTCTATGCCGATAAAATGACCGACTCGCTGACCGCCGCCATCGAAGAAACCGAACGCCGCCGCGCCATTCAAAAAGCCTATAACGAAGAACATGGCATTACGCCCGAATCGGTGCGCAAGCAAATCAGCGATGTGATGGAGTCTGTCTACGAGCAAGATCATGTCACCGTAGACACCGCTAAAAGCCATGGCTTGCCAGAATTTACGGGTACGAATATCGAAGAATACATGGCCGCCATACGCCAGCGCATGCTGGAAGCCGCAGCTGATCTGGAGTTTGAAGAGGCCGCACGCCTGCGTGACGAGCTGGAAAAACTGCAAAAAGAGCAGGAAAAGCCGGGCAGTGCTGCCAAAAAACGCTCCTCACGGTAAGTTATGCTGCACTGCACCCCGCTGATTCGTTGCATTTAGCGCGTTTTTCGGTAGAGTAGCGCCCATAATAAAAACAAGTGTTGGTGTGTATGTTGCTGCGTGTATGGCTTTTCTGCTTTTTGCTCCTGCCTGGCAGTCTCTTAGCGTCTGATACCTACTCCATCGCCACTGGCAGTCCGAGTGGCCTGTATTATCCATTTGGCGGGGGGTTAGCGCAGATCTGGTCGCGTGAACTGGATAACGTTAATATCAAAGCCGAAGTAACCGGCGCCTCTGCGGTCAATATTATTCAGGTGGCCAAGCATGAGAGCGAAGTCGGCATCAGTCAGGGCGATGCGCTGCGCGATGCGATCAGTGGCAAAGGTATTTTCCCGCGCGAAATGCCGGTGCGTGTCTTGTTCGCGCTATACCCTAACGTGGTACATGCCGTTACCAATGCAAGCTCATCCATCAAAACCCTATCCGATTTGCGTGGTAAGCGTGTGTCTATTGGTGCGCCGGGCAGTGGCACGGCTATCACCACCATGAACATTCTGAACACGCTGGGCATCACCGAAAATGATTTTGATGTGCAGTATCTCAGCTATACCGAAACCTCCGATGCACTTAAAAACGGCACAATCGATGCAGGCTTTATGGTGGGTGGCGTGGGGCTGGCCGCCGCAGTTGAGCTGGCACTCACGCGCGATATTCGCCTCATACCTATCAGCGACATTGAAATGGCAACCATCAGCGATGCTTTCCCAGCCTATACCGCCTTTGAGATTCCCGGCGAAACATATAAAGGCGTGGATGAACCTGTACAAACGGCGACATTATGGAACTTCCTGATCGTGCATCAGGATATGTCAGACGATGAAGCCTACAAATTAACCAAAACCGCGTTTGACCACATGCAGGAAATGATGGAGGTCACGCGTGTGGCTCGCTATACCACCCCCGAGAATACATTGCGTTTCTCCGGTGGCATTTTGCATCCGGGTGCGCAGCGCTACTTTGACGAATTGGATATGACGAAATGACCATAGCTGTTGATGCACATAGCGAGATTCGCCATTCGCTGGACCGTAACCTTATTCAGGCGATGATGTGGATTGCCATTGCCTTGTCTGGTTTTCAGCTGTATCAGGCGGTCACCAGCGATATGGGCTCGACCTATTTTCGACCTATCCATCTTAGCTGGATATTGATCCTTATTTTCCTGCGCTTCCCGCTGGTGAGCAACCCCGATTCGCGCTTCTACAAGCTGGGCCGTGTGCTCGACCTTGCAGCCGCTGGCATGGCATTATGGGGTGGGATTGAAACGCTCACTTTCGATTACGCGGGCATCGACCATCTGCTCTATGGCCTTGATACGGCAGACCTGATAGCAGGTACGGGCATCTTATTTCTGACACTGGAAGCCACCCGCCGCTCTGTCGGCTGGGAGATGGCATTCATCGGCCTGTTATTTGTACTATATGGCTTGTTTGGCAACATGCTGCCCGACGCCATAGCCAACCGCGGCTTCTCGCTGGAGCGCATTGTTCGCTTCCAGATCTTCACCTCTGAAGGTGTGTATGGCACACCGCTCGGCATCGCTGCTACGGCTGTTTTCATGTTCGTATTGTTCGGCGCATTCCTTGAATCAACGGGTGCGGGTAAATTCCTGATCGATTTGTCTTACGCGGCTGCTGGTAAATACCGCGGCGGGCCGGCCAAGGCCTGTGTGATGGCATCAGCAGGTATGGGATCGATTTCCGGCTCGGCCATTGCCAACGCTGTAGCCGTTGGCGCGCTTACCATTCCGATGATGAAACAGCTCGGCTACAAGCCTGAGCAAGCGGCAGGCATTGAAGCCTCGTCTTCAACAGGCGGGCAGATCATGCCGCCCATTATGGGCGCAGGCGCGTTCATCATGGCTGAGTTTACCAATACGCCTTACAAAGACATCGTGCTGATTTCCATCGCACCGGCGCTGCTCTATTTTGTGTCGGTCATGCTTTATGTGCATCTGATGGCCTGCAAACTGGGCTTAAAAGGCATTACCGACCGCCCGAAGGTCTGGGATATTGTCAAATATGGCTATCACTTCATTTTGCCGCTGGTGCTAATTGTGGTGCTGTTGATGATGAATTTCTCGCCCACGATGGTGGGTGCAATTGGCACGGCCGCCGTGGTGCTCACCTGCATGATGCGTGCGCATACGCGTATTGACTGGAAGAAGCTGGGCGAAGGCATGAATAACGGCGCATTGATGATGCTGCCTATTTCTACGGCCTGTGCCACCGCCGGTATTGTGGTGGGTGTGATTGGCCAGACGGGTCTGGGGCTGCAATTCACCGAATTTGTGATCTCATTGTCGAACGGGCAATTATGGCTGGCTTTGATTCTGGTAGCAGGCGCAGCGCTGATTCTGGGTATGGGCCTGCCTGTGACTGCGGCCTATATTATTCTGGCGGTGATGGCCGCACCTGCGCTGGAAGGCATGGGTATTTACCTGATTGCCGCACATATGGTAATCTTCTGGCTATCGCAAACCTCCAACATTACCCCGCCTGTGGCGCTGGCAGCATTTGCCGCTGCCGGTGTGGCCAATGCTAAGCCGCAGCGTTCCGCCGTAGAGGCATTGAAGCTGGCGAACGGGTTCTTCATTCTGCCGGTGATGATGGTCTATAGCGATATTTTGTTTGTCGAAGGCGTGAGTTGGACCGAGTTTCTGATTGCGCTGGCAACCACACTGACCCTGATATTCAGCCTGGCCTTCGCCATTGAGCGCTATGCCTTCAATTATGTGACCGGCCTGCAGCGCTTGTTGTTTGCGATTGCAGTGCCGTTCTTACTCTACAAAGAAGTGGAAGCGTCCGCCATCGGGATTGCCCTGTTTGCGCTCGGCGCCATAATGAACTATATCCAACATCGTAAATTATCTGCGGCGTAACCTGCCGCCTACTTGGGGGAAGGCACTATGACGGATACCAAACATCCAACCGTTGGTTCGTTTCTTTTTGACTATATTCACAGCAAAGGCGTGACGCATGCGTTCGGCATCCCCGGCGATTTTGTATTGCCCACCTTCCGCTGGCTGGAGAAATCCCCGATTGATATTATCACTATGACCCATGAACCTTCGGTGGGTTTTGCCGCCGATGGATATGCACGTATGCACGGGCTCGGCCTGGCCTGTGTGACGTACTGTGTGGGCGGGCTGAATATGCTGAACTCGGTGGCCTGTGCCTATGCCGAAAAAAGCCCGATGATTGTTGTCTCAGGTGGCCCGTCGCCAAGTGACCGACAGGCCGATCCGCTGCTGCACCACAAAGTGCGCACCTTTGACACGCAACGCCGTATCTTTGAAGAAGTCACCTGCGCCAACACTGTGTTGCTGGATCCTGAGCACGCGGCTGAAGAGATTATGCGCGTGGTAGACACCGTGATTGCGCAATGCCGTCCGGGCTATATTGAAGTGCCATTTGATGTGGTGGATATGCCAATTACCCTGCCACGCATTCGCAATAATCCGCTGCCTTCAAGCGACGCAGAAAATCTGGAAGCCTGCATCGAAGATGCGATCGAGGTTATTAGCAAAGCAAAACAGCCTGTTATTATTGCGGATGTAGAGCTGCACCGCCACGGCCTGACCGATCTGGCCGTTACGGTGGCGGAGAAACTGAACATTCCTATTGCGTCCACCTTGCTTTCTAAAAGTGTTATCAGCGAGCATAATCCGCTCTATATCGGTGTTTACAGCGGTGGATTCTCCGAACAGGACGTGCAGGATTATGTAGAAGGCAGCGATTGTCTGATCATGCTGGGCGCGTTTATCACCGACATTTTGCTGGGGCTGAATACGGCCAAGCTGAACAAGCGCAATACTGTGCTGGTCACCACCGAGAAAGCACGCGTGGGACTACGCTCCTATGAAGATGTGCTGTTTAAGGATTTTCTGGAAGCATTGGCAGTCGCAGATGTCACCCCGCATCCTGACCGCAACACACCTAGCCCGGCCCCAACACCCAAACCGCTCACCGCAGACGAACGTGACGACCCGCTGACCGTAGAGCAGTTCTTCCGCATCCTTGGCTTGCATATTGGTGAGGATAATACGCTGGTCTGTGACACGGGCGATGCGTTGCTGGGTGCGATTGGTTTGCGCACGCCCAAACGTAATAATTTCCTGTCGGATGCCTATTATCTATCGATGGGCTTTGCCATGCCCGCAGCCATCGGCGCTATGGCAGCTTCGCCTGAATCACGCGTATTCACCATTATTGGAGACGGCGCGTTCCAGATGACGGGTATCGAACTGTCGACCGCAGCCAAATACAATATGAAACCTATCGTATTCATCCTGAATAATGATGGGTATGGCACGCAACGCCATATTCTGGATGGGCCGTTCAATAATATTCATATGTGGGACTACACCAAAATGACCGATCTGCTGCGTTGTGGTAAATCGGCGCGGGTGGCCACACGCGGCGCATTAGAAGATATATTGAAAGAGGCGGTAGAAACCGACGAGATGTATGTGATTGAGGTGACTATCCCTCGTGATGACTCCAGCCGTTCCCTGCGCCGTCTGGGCGAAGAACTCGGCAAATTACGCGATGCCGAGAAGCGGACGTAAAATAAAACGGTTTATAAATACGCCAAAAGCTTTATGTTGTAGGCTGCAGTCTAACAGCCACTATATGTGGTTTGTGCAACGCAACAGAGATTAATAGTATTTTTAGCTTTAAGGCGTATACTAAAGCATAAGGTAACAAGGTAAGGATTACCATAATGCAACCACCGACCTCGCAGGATGAAGTCCAGGACTGGATGATACCCTATCAAGAAAACAGCTCGCTCTATAGCTGGCTGGAAATGCACCGCGCAGGCATGGCGCCTATGCGCGCAATGGCAAGTGCAGGCAAATTCATATTTAACAATCCGTACATGCCCTTCTCTTACACGAGCTATGGGCGTCAGATGGCGGCTGCCAGTGAATTGTTCGAACGCGTCACGCGCCGCTATGACAAGCCGGAATGGGGTATTAACAATACCGACATTAACGGCAAAGTCGTGGATGTTGAGATTGAGACAGTGGCGAACAAACCGTTCTGTAACCTACTGCATTTCAAACGCGACGTACCCAAAAGCAATAATGACCCGCGCATTCTTGTGGTAGCGCCAATGTCTGGCCATCATGCCACATTATTGCGTGGCACAGTGCGCGGTTTGCTGCCTTATCACGATGTCTACATCACCGATTGGGTGGATGCCAGCGAAGTGCCCGTGCATATGGGCAAGTTCGATCTAGATGAATATATCGATTATATCATCGAGTTTTTACGTCTGCTTGGCCCCAACACCCACACCATGGCCGTGTGCCAGCCTTCGGTGCCGCTGATGGCTGCCGTCGCTGTGCTTTCCGATTTGAAGGACGAGGCCACACCACCCACCATGACGTTGATGGGCGGGCCTATCGACACACGCGAAGCGCCCACGGAAGTGAACCGTCTGGCAAAAGAAAAATCGCTGCAATGGTTTGAAAGCAATGTGATTACGCGGGTGCCGGTGAACTATCCGGGCTTTATGCGCCGTGTGTATCCGGGCTTTTTACAGCTTACTGGGTTTATGACCATGAACCTTGATCGCCATGTGGGTGAACATATCAAACTGTTCCAGCACTTAATTGAGGGTGACGGCGAGAGTGCCGCCGCACACCGCAAGTTTTACAATGAATATCTGGCCGTCGCCGACCTGCCTGCCGAATTCTACCTGCAGACCGTGCGCGAGGTATTCCAGCGTCACGCACTGCCTAATGGTACGCTCATGCATAACCGCCATAAGGTGGATACGGGGGCTATCACCGATACGGCTATTTTATGTATCGAAGGTGAGAAGGATGATATTTCCGGCGTGGGCCAAACCAAAGCCGCGCTGAACATCACGCCAAACCTTGCTAACGCCAAGAAACATTATCACCTGCAAGAGAATGTCGGCCATTATGGTATTTTCAACGGCCGCCGTTACCGCGAACTGGTGCGCCCTGTCATCACTGACTGGACGAAAAAGCACAGTAAATAAGGCCAGAAATAACAATAGCCAAACCGGCTAACAAAAAAGAGCACAGAAGCGCTTGACGAGTGACATGCTTTTACTTATGTTCTCGGCAATTTGCCCAGATGTAAGAGGTTTTATAGAGTATGTCCGATCATAGCGCCCTACCCAGCCCGTACACTGCAGCACTTGTTTTAGCTGATGGCAAAGTATTCTATGGGTATGGAATTGGCGCCAAAGATACGACATATGGCGAGGTGTGTTTCAACACCGCTCTTACCGGTTATCAGGAAATTCTGACCGACCCTTCCTATGCAGGCCAGATCATTGTGTTTACCTTCCCGCATATTGGCAATGTGGGCGCCAATGCCGAGGATATGGAGTCGGAACGTTCTGCTACACGCGGATTGGTTATTCGCGAGGCTATTACACCACCGTCGAATTTCCGTAGCGAGCACCCGTTTGATGTGTGGCTGCAAGACACTGGCCTTACAGGCATTAGCGGCGTTGATACGCGCCAACTCACCCGCCATATCCGCGCCAATGGCCCGCAGAATGTGGCTATTTGCTATCCTGAGAATAGCGATGAATTCGATATCGACGCGGTACAGGCAGAATTGAAATCCATGCCAAGTCTTGCGGGTATGGAGCTGGCTAAAACCGTTACCACCGACAGCCCGTATGAATGGACCGCCACGCGCTGGACGCTCGAAGACGGTTACGGCGAATTGGAAAACCCTGAGTTTCATGTGGTGGCTATTGATTACGGCGAGAAGATCAACATCCTGCGCAATCTGGCATCCAGCGGCTGCAAGGTAACTGTAGTGCCAGCCGACACGTCGGCCGATGATATTCTGGCGCTGAAGCCCGATGGCATTTTCCTATCCAATGGCCCGGGAGATCCGGCTGCGACGGCTGGCTATGCAACACCAGTCCTGAAAAAGCTGATTAAGGCCGATTTGCCTATTTTCGGTATTTGCCTTGGCCATCAATTGCTGGCACTGGCACTTGGCGCCAAAACCGAAAAAATGCATCAGGGGCATCGCGGTGCCAACCAGCCTGTGCAAGACCAGAAAACCGGTCAGGTAGAAATCACCAGCCAAAACCACGGGTTTACCGTGTGCCATGGCAGCTTGCCCGACAATGTCGAGGTAACCCATTTATCATTGTTTGACGGCACGGTCGAAGGGCTGGCCATGAAAGATAAACCTATTTTCTCGGTGCAGTATCACCCCGAATCTTCCCCCGGGCCGCATGACAGCACCCATCTGTTTGAACGCTTTGTAGAGAATATGCGCAAAAATGCCTAAACGTACTGATATAGAATCCATTCTGGTAATTGGCGCTGGCCCGATTGTAATCGGTCAGGCGTGCGAATTCGATTATTCTGGCACACAGGCGGTCAAAGCCCTGAAAGACGAAGGCTACCGCGTGATTCTGGTGAATTCGAATCCCGCCACCATCATGACCGACCCCGAATTGGTGGACGCGACCTATATCGAACCTATCACGGCGGAGTTTGTTAGCAAGATCATCGAAAAAGAACAACCCGACGCATTGCTGCCTACCATGGGTGGTCAAACGGCGCTCAACTGCGCTAAAGAACTATCAGAATCCGGCCTGCTGGATAAATACAAGGTGGAGCTGATTGGCGCGAATCTGGAGTCAATCAACAAAGCCGAGAACCGTCAGCTCTTTAATGAAGCGATGGAGCGTATCGGTCTGGAATGCCCACGCAATATGATTGCCCATTCGATGGATGAAGCGCGCGTGGCACTGGAAGAAATCGGACTGCCGCTGATTATTCGCCCGTCATTCACTCTCGGTGGGTCAGGTGGCGGCGTAGCGTATAACCGCGAAGAATTCGAAACCATCGTTGCTAACGGGCTGGATGCATCGCCTACCAATGAAGTGCTCATCGACGAATCCATCATCGGTTGGAAAGAGTACGAAATGGAAGTGGTGCGCGACAATAAAGATAACTGCATCATTATCTGCTCGATCGAAAATATTGACCCGATGGGTATTCACACCGGCGACTCCATGACGGTTGCACCTGCCCTGACCCTGACCGACAAAGAATATCAGCATATGCGCGATGCATCGATTGCCGTACTGCGTGAGATTGGGGTCGACACTGGCGGGTCGAATGTGCAATTCGCCGTGAATCCCGAAAATGGCCGTACCGTGGTGATCGAGATGAACCCACGCGTATCGCGCTCTTCGGCGCTTGCTTCTAAAGCGACAGGCTTCCCGATTGCGAAAGTAGCGGCAAAGCTGGCTGTAGGCTACACACTGGATGAAATTCAGAATGACGTAACCAAAGCAACACCGGCATCGTTTGAGCCAACCATTGACTATATTGTCACGAAGATTCCGCGCTTCGCATTCGAAAAATTCCCCGGCACCGAGCCGCTGCTCACCACCGCGATGAAGTCGGTGGGTGAGGCCATGGCGATGGGTCGCTCCTTCCCAGAGAGCCTGCAAAAAGCATTGCGCTCGCTAGAAACGGGTCTGACCGGCCTGAATGAAGTGGAAATTCCGAATTATAATGATGGCGATATGGAAGCGGTCAAGGCCGCACTCGCTGTGCCTTCGCCTGATCGCATGCTGCGTATCGCCCAAGCGCTGCGCTATGGCATGGACGAAAAAGAGATTTGTCAGATCACCCATTTCGACCCATGGTTTGTACATCAGCTCAAGCACATCGTGGAGATGGAAAACAGCATTCGTGAGCACGGCCTGCCAAGCACGCGCGCCGAGATGCTGGCGATTAAAAAGATGGGCTTTTCCGACCTGCGCTTAGCAGAACTGACTGGCCTGAAAGAAAACGCGGTTGCAGCCTGGCGCACCAACCTGCATGTCACCCCTGTCTATAAGCGCGTAGACACCTGCGCCGCTGAGTTTGAAGCGCTTACGCCTTACATGTATTCCTGTTACGAGGGCGACGGTGTACAGGAGCCAGAATGCGAATCGAGCCCTTCGGATAAGGAAAAGATCATTATTCTGGGCGGTGGACCTAACCGTATCGGGCAAGGCATCGAGTTCGATTATTGCTGTGTGCACGCTGCCTATGCGCTGAAAGAAGCTGGTTATGAAACCATCATGATCAACTGCAACCCTGAGACTGTCTCCACCGATTATGACACCTCGGATCGTTTGTATTTCGAACCGCTGACCGCTGAGGATGTAATCGCGGTGATTCGTGCGGAGCAGAAAAAAGGCTATGTGCGCGGGGTAGTGGTGCAGTTCGGTGGGCAAACGCCGCTCAAACTTGCTAAAGCGCTGGAAGACGCTGAAATACCGATTATTGGTACGTCCCCTGATTCTATCGATCTGGCCGAAGACCGCGAACGTTTCCAGCGCCTGCTCTACTCGCTGGATTTGCAGCAACCACCTAACCAGATATGCCACAGCCACGAAGACGTAGTGCGTCAGGCCGAGCTGATTGGCTTTCCTATCGTGGTGCGCCCGTCCTATGTGCTGGGCGGCCGCGCGATGGCAATCATCCACGATGCTGACACGCTGGAAAAATACGTCGAAGAGATTGTGAATGTATTTGGCGATGGGCCTATTCTGCTGGATAGTTATTTGCAGGACGCCGTAGAGCTGGATGTGGACGCGCTGTGCGACGGCAAAGATGTCTATGTTGCCGGCGTGATGGAACATATTGAAGAAGCGGGCATTCACTCGGGCGATTCTGCCTGCTCGTTGCCACCGTATGCGCTGGGCGACGAAATCATCGATGAAATTTGTGTCCAAACCGCCAAACTGGCCAAAGGCTTGTCGGTAAACGGCCTGATGAATGTGCAGTTTGCGGTGAAAGACGGCGATATCTATATTCTGGAAGTGAATCCACGCGCTAGCCGTACTGTGCCATTTGTCGCAAAATCCACGGGCATCCAGATCGCCAAAATCGCCTCACGTTTGATGGCGGGTGAACCGCTAAAATCGTTTGACCTGCCAGATCACAGCAATGCGGATAAGCTGCGGCTGGATCATGTATCGGTGAAAGAAGCCGTATTCCCGTTTGCGCGTTTCCCGGGCGTGGACACAATTCTCGGCCCTGAGATGAAATCAACCGGTGAGTCGATGGGGATTGATCGCAGTTTCCCTGTGGCCTTTGCCAAAGCCTATATTGCGGCAGGTAACAAATTGCCTAAAAAGGGCAAAGTATTTATCTCGGTACGCGACAGCGACAAGAATGCCTCGGTTGAGTTGGCAGAGTCGATCATTAAGCTGGGTTTCAAAGTGGTATCAACCCAAGGCACATCCAATTTCCTCCGCGAGAAAGGACTGGATGTGCAGGCCGTTAATAAGGTACGCGAAGGCCGTCCGCACGTGGTAGATATGATGAAAGACGGCGATATTGATCTGGTCTTCAACACCACCGAAGGCGCACAATCTATCTCGGATAGCTATTCCATTCGCCGTAATGCCTTGCTGAGCAAGATTCCCTACAGCACCACCATCTCTGGTGCACGCGCGCTGGTGAAAGCCATTGACGCAGTGCATGGTGGCGACGAACTTGATGTTTGTCCGCTACAAGCGTATGTTAAGTAGTTCATATTAACTTAATTTATTATAACGGTCTGAATTATGGTAGAAAAAGTACCAACTACGCTTGGTGGCTATAAAGCTATGGAAGCAGAATTAAAGAACCTGAAATCGGTAGAACGCCCGGAAGTGATACAGGCCATTGCTGAAGCACGTGAACATGGCGATTTGTCAGAAAACGCCGAGTACCATGCCGCACGCGAGAAACAGAGCTTTATCGAAGGGCGCATCATCGAATTGGAAGATGTGATCTCCCGCGCCGAGGTGATTGACCCTCAGGCGATCGCTGGCGATACGATAAAATTCGGCGCCACGGTGGATCTGATAGACGAAGAGACCGAAGAAGAGATTACGTACCAGATTGTAGGCGAATATGAGGCCGATCTGAAGAACGGTAAGATTGCTATCGCCGCTCCTATTGCACGCGCACTGATTGGTAAAGGTGAAGGCGATAGTGTCGAAGTGACCACCCCTAAAGGCACGCGCTATTACGAAGTGCTGGCCGTTAAATACCAGTAGCAGGATTTGCGATGCACCAGCC
>MDTG01036706.1_pt1 | contig 14974 bp, 16 predicted proteins | sample 811421 | NCBI WGS metagenome assembly MDTG01 (sample SAMN05326645, study PRJNA326480) | marine metagenome | isolation source: seawater | place: Pacific Ocean: South East | collected 2011
GCTTTTTTGTTCTATCATATTTCATCTAAACTACTCTTTTAAAAATTTTCGCTATTATATCATAAATTAATGATTGGAGATGTTGATGGATAAAGAGCCCATGACAAATGTCGGATACGAAAAAATTACAGGTGAATTGGATTTCTTAAAATCAAAAGAGAGACCAGAAACGGTAATTGAACTTGATGAAGCTAGACAATTAGGAGACTTAAAAGAAAATGCAGAATATCATGCAGCAAAAGATAAATTAAAACTAATTGATGTACAAATAGCAGAACTTGGAGCAATTATCTCAAAAGCTGTAATTATAGATCCAACAACACTTCCACACACAAGAGTAAGCTTTGGATCAACTATTGAAATAGTTGATGTAAACAGTGATGAAGAGTTTAAATATTCAATTGTTGGAGGAGTTGAATCTAATGCAGATAAAGGATTAATTTCTTTTAATTCTCCACTTGCTAAGCAACTTTTAGGAAAAGAAGAGGGTGATGAAATTAAAGCAACACTTCCTGGGGGAGTTAAAACTTTTGAAATCTTAACTATTGGATATGAGGAGTTAAAAATATAATGAATGTTGCGATTATTGGAGCTAGTGGTTACACTGGTTTGGAACTAATAAAACTATTATTGACTCATCCAAAATTTAATATTACGTATATTGCAAACTCTACAGGTGAAGAAAATGTACAAGATTTACACCCTTGTTTAAAAGATGTTGTAAATATTGATGTTTCTAAAGCTAATGCAAAAGAAGTAGCTAAAGTTGCTGATTTAGCATTTTTAGCACTTCCACATAAAACATCAATGTTTTTTGCAAAAGAGTTACTTGAACTTGATGTAAAAGTAGTTGATTTATCTGCTGATTATAGATTAGAGCTTGATACGTATGAAGAGCATTATTGTCCTCACGAAGATAAAGCACATATCAAAGATTCAGTTTATGGCTTACCTGAGTATTATTCTGAAGAGATAAAAAACTCTAAACTTGTTGCAAACCCAGGATGTTATCCAACAGCAACATTATTAGCTTTATTACCTTTTGTTGATTTTATCCAAGAGGGGAGTCAAATCTTTATTGATGCAAAATCTGGTGTTAGTGGAGCTGGTAAAAAGTTAAGTGAAGTTGCACATTTTGTAAATTTAAATGAAAATTCTCATGCTTATAATCCATTTAAACATAGACATATGCCTGAGATTCAAGAAAAAATAAAATTAGTAAAAAACAAAGAGTTTCAAATAAACTTTGTACCACATTTACTTCCAGTAACAAGAGGAATGTTAGTATCTGTTTATGCAACACTAAAAGATGAGATTGATGTTGAAAAGATTTTAGAAGATACTTATTTAAATAATGAGTTTGTAAGAGTTAGAAAAGCACCAGTTGATTTAAAAATGGTTGCAGGAACTAATTTTTGTGATATTTTTGTGGCAAGAAATGGTAAAGCACTTTTTATTAACTCATCAATTGATAATTTACTAAGAGGGGCTTCTTCACAAGCTGTTGTAAATGCAAATATTATGTGTGGTTTTGAAGAAAATGAGGGAATACCAAAAATAGCTTATGTTCCTTAATCTTCAAGAGAATGCTATTTTTATAGCTGATTCTCACTACAATTTAAAAAATACTCAATTTTCAAGCTTTTTACTTAAGATAGAAAGTAAAGAGATTGAAACGTCTCAACTTATTTTGATGGGTGATAACTTTGATTTTTTATCGGGGGAAAGTAAATACTTTATAAGACAAAATAAATCTGTAATAGAACTTCTAAATAAATTATCTAAGAGTATAGAAATAGTTTATTTAGAGGGAAATCATGACTACAATTTACAAAAACTTTTTCCAAATATAAAAGTTATAAAAAGAGAAAATCAGCCACTATTTGGAAAATATAAAGATAAAACAATTGCTCTTTCACACGGAGATAACTTTATAAATTGGCAATATGACTTATATTGCTCAATAATTAGAAATCCTATTTTATTGAAATTTTTAAATATTATAGATTTTAATAATTTCATTTCAAGAAAAATTGAAGCATCTCTTTTAGGAAAAAATATTTGTCATAAGATTGAAAACTTTAAAAGCTTAGTTACTAAAAGAGTTAATAATTATAAAACTGATATAATTATAGAAGGTCATTATCATCAAGGGTCAAGTTTTAAAATTGAAAATAAAGAGTATATAAATATTCCATCTCTTTGCTGTGATGACAAATATATGATACTAAATAATTATGAATTTATAGGAAAAAATATATGAGTACACTTTTAATAGTAGGTATAATTATAATATTAATTATAGCTATTTCTCTTCTAGTGATTTTATTTAATATGAATAATAATGCTAATAGTAGTAAAAACAACAAAAGTATTAATAACAGTGTTGTTCAAAAAGAAAATACACCTAATAATGAAAAAATATCATTAGATGTTAATAATATTGCATTACCAAAAAAGATTAAGCAAATGGACTCCTTATCTTTATCAAAGGCTGCAAAAAATGTATTTGAATCTTTTAAAGCTTTAGATTATGTAAATAAACCATCTTCAAAATTAGATAAAATTGAGTGGCACTCTTGGCAAGTTTCACTTTTAATTGCTATAATTAAATCACAAAAAGGTTATTTTGTTCCAAATAATGATGCTTTGTTTCATGAACTAATTTTAAATACAAATAAAGATTCAATAGTTCAAGTAACTCAAAAGATTATTAACAAGTACAATAACAATATTGATATAAATAAAAGTAGAGATGAATTGTCACATGATATAATATGGTCTAGTAAAGAAGTATCAATGCTTTTTTATTATATGTCAAAATATTAGAATAAAAAATTACTTAACTTAGGGAAATAGAGATGAAAAATATTTTTATAACAATGTTAATATTTATATTTTTTGTTGGCTGTTTTGAAAAGAATGAAAATGATACTATTAAAATAGGTGTTGTTTTAGGTCTTAGTGGTAAATATTCAGATTTAGGTTTAAATGAAAAAAATGGAATAATTCTTGCCTTTGATAAAATAAATTATCAAATTAATGGTAAGAAAATAGAGTTAATTCTTAAAGATGATAAGCAAGATAAAGAAGTAAACAAACAAGTTATAAATGAACTTATAGAAGATAATGTTAAGTATATTATTGCAAATGCAACAAGTTCTATGAGTAAAATATCTTCAGAAATAATCTCAAAGCATAAAGATATCTTTCAAATCTCACCAACTGCTAGTAGTAGTTACTTTTCTAAAAAAGATGATAACTTTTTTAGAGTTCAAACGGCAAATTCAATAGAACATTTTAGTAACTTAATTAAATTATTAGAAGATAGCAAGGCTAAAAATATTTATTTAGTAGGAGATGTAAATAATAAAGCATATTTATATGACTATTTACATCTTTTTGATGATAAAGATATGAAATATAAAGAGCTTATTGATTCAAATTTAGCATATGAAGAGATTTTTGAAAAAGTAAAAGATGCTGATTTTATTGTACAAGTACAAAATGGTATTGATGCTGCTGGTCTAATTCAGTATTTAAGAATCAATAATAACACTACACCTATAATTTCATCAGGTTGGGCAAAAAATGAAGAGTTTATAGAAAATGTTGGTAAGTGGGCTGAAGGTGTTTATTTTACTTCGTCAAATTATATTAACTATGAGAATAAAGATTATCAAGATTTTGCAAAAGATTTTTATTCAATTTATAAATATCAATCAAATAGATCCAATATTCAAGGTTTCCAAGCTGCAAATATAATTATAGAAGCTTTACAAAATGGACATAAAAAAGTTGATGATATAAAAAAGTATATTATTGAAAAAGAGACTTTTAATATAGCAGGAGATGAGATATCCTTTGATAAGTATGGAGATATTAAAACCCCCTATTATATTTTTAGAGTAAAAAATAGTAAATTTATTAAAATAAAGTAAAACTATGAAAACACAAGGCAAAATATTTAAAAAGGATTTATATAGAAAGTTTTTATTGTTTTCTATCGTTCCTATTTTGTTATTAAGTTTAATATTTGTTTTTTTAATTACAAAAGAAAAATATGATTTAATTTTATCTGAACATACTAATATCATAAAAAATATCCAATACAATATAAATGTTTTTAACCAAGATATAAAAGAAATCCCTAACTTACTAAAAGATATAGATAAAAGTGAAAGAAAGAGATTATTATCTGATATTTTAAAATATAAAAATTCAATTGATACCATAATGATTTTAAGTAAAGATGGTATTATCCAAGAGCTTACTAGTAAAACTAAAATAAAAGTACGAGAGGGATATGATTTTTCTAAAAAAGCAATTTTCAAAAAATACTTATTAGAAAAAAAAGATTTTCTAAGTAATATCTATTTCTCAAATTTATCAGATGCTCCTTTAGTCTCTTATGTTTTTGAATTTCAAAATCAAATTTATATTATTGAACTAAATCTTGATTTTATAAATAAACTCGTTTCAAATCTTAATCCTTCTGCTTTTAGTGATATTAGTGTTTCAATTATTGATAAAAATGGTTTATATATTTTAGATACTTCTAATAAATTTAATGTAAAAAACAGAAACTCTTTTTTTACTACAAAACTATATAAAGATAATATTTCAAAGAATGAAGAAAATAAACTTATAAAATATTTTGATGAAGGTAGAAATAAAAACAATTATGTTTCATATAAAAAATTTAATAATCTATCTTGGATGATTTTAGTAAAAGAAAATAATAACGATATAGATCAATATATATTTAATATCTCTTTTATTCTTTTAATTATTATAATATTAATTGCATTTATATCAATTATGAGTGCAAAAAAAACTGCAAATAGTATCGTATCTCCACTAGAGTTACTAACATTAAATATTAATAGATTTGCTAAAGACCATAACTCTAAAATGGATGAAAATATAAAAAGTAAATATACAATATTTAGAATATTAATTAATGATTTTAAATATATGCAAAAATCTATTATAAAAAATGAAAAATCATTAAAACAGCAAATAGTTCAAAATCAACAAAAAGATAAAATCCTTAGTGAACAAGCAAAAATGGTGGCAATGGGAGAAATGATTGGGAATATTGCACATCAATGGAGACAACCTCTTTCTTTAATTTCAACAGCAGCAACAGGAATAATAGTAGAAAAAGAATATAATATATTAGAAGAAAAAAAACTTATAAAAACTTGTACAATTATAAATGATAATGCTCAATATTTATCAAGAACAATTGATGATTTTAAAAACTTTATAAAAGGCGATAGAAATAAAAAAGTATTTAATCTAAAAAAAGATATTAAAAGTTTTTTACACCTAGTTGATTCTACTATTAAAAACAATCAGATAAATATAATACTTGATTTAGCAGATGATATTGAAGTTAATGGTTATGAAAATGAATTAATTCAATGTCTAATTAATATATTCAATAATGCAAAAGATGTGTTAAATGAAAAAGAGATTGAAAATAAACTTGTATTTATCTCAACTTATACAAAAGATGAAAAAGTAATTATAAAGATTAAAGATAATGCAAATGGAATAGCAGAAAATTTAATACCTCATGTTTTTGAACCATACTTTACTACTAAACATAAATCTTTAGGAACTGGGCTTGGACTTCATATGACATATAATTTGATTGTTGATGGAATGGGCGGAAATATTGATGTTAATAATGTTACTTATAAATATGAAGAAAAAGAGTATAGTGGTGCTGAATTTACTATCACTTTAATATAGTTGTACTTATAAACCATCTCATAATAAAATCTTAGATACAATAACAAAAAAATCATAAGGACAAAGCTATCGCAAAGTTTGAAGTAATAAGTGATTATAGCCCAGCAGGTGATCAACCCCAAGCAATAAAAGCCTTAAGTGACTCTATTGATGCGGGAAATCAATACAATACTCTTTTAGGTGTTACAGGTTCTGGTAAAACATATACTATGGCAAAGGTTATTGAAAAAACTCAAAAACCAACGCTTATTATGACGCATAATAAAACTTTAGCAGCTCAGTTATATTCTGAATTTAAACAGTTTTTCCCTAATAATCATGTTGAATATTTTATCTCTTATTATGATTACTATCAGCCTGAAGCTTATATTCCAAGAAGCGATTTATTTATTGAAAAAGACTCTTCAATAAATGAAGAATTAGAAAGACTAAGACTTAGTACTACAGCATCGCTACTTTCTTTTGATGATGTTATTGTTATTGCATCAGTATCTGCAAATTATGGTTTAGGTAATCCAGAAGAGTACCAAGCAATGGTTCAAAGACTTGAAGTTGGTTTTGAATACTCTCAAAGAGAGCTTTTACTAAAACTTGTAGAAATGGGATATAAAAGAAACGATAAATTCTTTGATAGGTCTGATTTTAGAGTAAATGGTGATGTTATAGATATTTATCCTGCTTATTATGAAGATGAATTTATTAGAGTTGAATTCTTTGCTGATGAAGTTGAATCTATTTCTAAGCATGAGTACTTAACAAATAATAAAACACAAGATTTAAAAGAAGTAATTATTTATTCAGTTAATCCTTTTGTTGTTTCAAATGATAAACTTTCAGTTGCAGTAAAACAAATTGAAGAGGAACTTGATGAGAGACTTAAAAACTTAAAAGAGAATGATAAGTTAGTTGAACATCAAAGATTAAAACAAAGAGTTGAGTTTGACTTAGAGATGATTGAAGGTACTGGTATGTGTAAGGGTATTGAAAACTATGCACGACATTTAACAGGTCAAAAGCCTGGTGAGACTCCATATTCACTAATGAACTACTTTGAACAAATCGGAAAAGACTTCTTACTTATAGTTGATGAATCACATGTATCTCTTCCTCAGTTTCGTGGAATGCATGCAGCTGATAGATCTAGAAAAGAAGTTTTAGTTGAATATGGATTTAGACTTCCAAGTGCACTTGATAATAGACCTTTAAAATTTGATGAATTTATAAAAAAAGCACCTAGTTTTCTTTTTGTAAGTGCAACACCAAATGAATTAGAAGTAACTTTAAGTTCTGTAGTTGCTGAACAAGTTATACGACCAACAGGATTAATAGAACCAGTTATTGAAATAATGGATTCAGAATATCAAGTAGAGAAACTTCATGATGAAATTAAAAGAGTAATAGCAAAAGATGAAAGAGTATTAGTTACAGTACTTACAAAAAAAATGGCAGAAGAGTTAGCCTCTTACTATAGTGATTTAGGTATTAAAGTTAAGTATATGCATAGTGATATAGATGCAATCCAAAGAAATCATATTATTAGACAATTAAGACTTGGTGAGTTTGATGTACTTATTGGAATAAACTTACTTAGAGAAGGTTTGGATATTCCAGAAGCTTCTTTAATAGCTATTTTAGATGCAGATAAAGAAGGGTTTTTAAGATCACGTACTGCACTTATTCAGACAATGGGTAGGGGTGCAAGAAATGAAAATGGAAAAGTAATCCTTTTTGCAAAAAGAATTACAGACTCAATGCAATTTGCAATAGATGAAACTAATAGAAGAAGAAAGATTCAAGAAGCATATAATAAAGAGCATGGCATTACTCCAAAATCAACTAAGAGAAAATTAGATGGAAGTTTAAAACTTGAAGAGTATGATGAACTAGCATGGAAAAAAGAAAAAGTTGAAAAAATGCCAGCAGCTGAAAGAAAGAAAATATTAATTGAACTTAATAAACAGATGAAAAAAGCCTCGCATGATTTAAACTTTGAAGAAGCAATTAGAATAAGAGATGAAATAGAAAAGATTAAGAAAATTTAAAAGATATAAAGATTTGATATGAAAAAAGCCACAAAAAAAGAAATAGAAATACTTAAAGTTGCCTTTGTAGAAAAATATGCAGATGCAGTAACAGAGCTAGATTATAAAAATGATTATGAGTTATTAATAGCAATTATATTAAGTGCTCAGTGTACAGATAAAAGAGTAAATATTATAACACCTGCTTTATTTGAAAAGTATCCAAGTGTATATGAATTAGCTGATGCTTCACTTGATGAGGTAAAAGAGTTATTAAAATCATGTTCATTTTTTAATAATAAATCAAAAAATATAATAAAAATGGCACAAAGTGTTATTGAAAATTATGATGGAGAGATCCCACATATTCAAAAAGAATTAATGAAACTTGCAGGTGTTGGTAATAAAACAGCAAATGTTTTTATGATTGAGTTTGAGGGTGCAAATTTAATGGCTGTAGATACTCATGTATTTAGAGTTTCTCACAGACTTGGTCTTAGTGATGGGAAAACTGTAGAGATTACGGAAGCTGATTTAGTTAAGAAGTTAAAAGGCCATGATTTACATATTTTTCATCAAGCAATGGTATTATTTGGAAGATATATTTGTAAAGCAGTTAAGCCAGATTGTGATAATTGTCTTTTTCCACATGTTTGTAAAACAAAGAAAAGTTTCAAACCTGCTTAGGTTTGAAACTCTATTTTAATTTACACTCTTCTTGATACTCTTTAATTACATACTCATCTTCAACTAATAAAACTTCAACATTTTTAGCTTCACATAAATACTCTTGATTAGCTTTTTTTATAATATAAATAAAATCATAAATTGATCTTGTACTACTTAAAACTTCAAAATTTACTTGAGTTGAAGATAGCTTTAAAATCTCAATATTTTTTTGCTTTAGATAGTTTTCTTTAAACACATTTGGAAGTTTTTCTTCTTGAATTTTTCCATTATAAATAAGACCTACTATTATCAAAGCAACAACTGCTAAAAAAATAATGATATCTTTTTTTGTAATTGATTTTTTAATCTTATAAACTATAAATGTTATTAGTGCTAAAATCACTAGCGATGCTACTAATACTTGCATTTTTTATCCTTTTTTTAATTTGTTTTTGTAATCACTTCTTGAAAGATACTTTCCAGTACTTGGACTTGAACTCATAAATTCATCTTCTTGAATATTTTGTTGTTTTAAAAGCTTTTTTGCTTGCATTCTAGAGTTGATATTATTTGTTGGTGCTGATATATTTTTAATCAGGCCTGATTTTAAATTATTTAAAATTGTTAATACTGTATCAATATTTTTATCATCTACATCTAAAACTATTTTACTCAAATTTCTTCCTTTTTAATTTTTAAGATTATATCTCATCTTTACAAAATTTGAAGAAAATCATCTTAAAATTTATAAGTTAACAGAAAATTAACAGCACTTTGCCATAATTATGCAAAATTATTTCAAGGAAACTTTATGAAAAGAATTATCTCTTTATCTTTAGTGTGTGCGAGTGTTGTTTTATCTGCTAATGAAACAACTGTTTTAGAACAAATTAGTGTCGTTGAGAAGGCAAATACTAAAATTGTTAAAGATGTAAGTAATGAACAAATTAAAAGTGCTGATTTAGCTGAGGCTCTTACAAAAAATATACCATCAATTTCAATTGTAAGAAGAAGTGGAATTGCAAATGATATTATTTTAAGAGGACAAAAAAAGGATAATATTAATATTTTAATAGATAATGCAAAAATATATGGAGCCTGTCCAAATAGAATGGACCCAGCAACTTCTCATGTTTTATCAAATAACATTGAAAGTGTAAAAGTTATTGAAGGTCCTTATGATGTAGAAAACTTTGGAACATTAAGTGGAAATGTAATAGTAAAAACAAAAGAACCAAGTAAAGATGTAAGTGGTGAGATAAACTTAGGTGCGGGAAGCTTTGGATACAAAAAAGCTAGTGCTTCTATTTCTGGTGGAACTGATAAGTTCAAATTACTAGTTTCTACTTCAATAGAAAAGGGTGATCAATACAAAGATGGAAATGGAAATGACTTCTTAGCGCAACAAAAAGCAAATGCAGTTGGTGCTGCAAGTCAATACTCTGAAAGTGATTTAGAAGCCTTTGAGAAGAAAACACTTCTTACAAAAGCTGTGTATAATATTGACGATAACTCTGAAGTAAAACTTTCATATACAGCAAACAGAAGTGATAATGTTCTTTATCCAAATACACCAATGGATGCAGATTATGATGATTCAAATATATATACTATAGGATATAGTGCAAGAGATTTAGCTGATTTTTCAAAAGAGTTAAATTTAGATTATTATTATTCTAATGTTGACCATCCAATGAGTACTAAGCTTAGAGATTATACTGCTATGGGTGCAAGTGGATATATGACAAATCATATGAAGTCATCTATTTGGGGAGCAAAGCTTAAAAATAGTATAGATGTTGCAGATTCATTAGTAACTTTAGGGTTAGATACAAGTGTTAGAAATTGGATAGGTGAAAAATATATGACGACAGTTGCAGGAATGCAAATGCCTTCAACTACAAGTTTATATTCAACTGATACAACTAATAAAGCGATATTTACAAAAGTAGAAAAAACATTTGGAAAGTTAGATTTAGAAGCAGGTGCTAGATATGACTATACAGAAACTGATTCGATTGATAGTACTAAAAAAGATAATAAATACACATCATTAAGTGCAAATATTTTTGCTATTTATAATGCAGATGAAAATACAAAATATTTTGCAGGAATTGGAAAATCATCAAGAGTTCCAGATGCAAGAGAGTTATATTATGAAGGAAGTGGAAATAGTGATTTAGAAGATACTAAGAATTATGAAGCTGATATTGGTTTTGAAAAAACTATAGGAGCTTTTAATATTAGAACAAAACTATTCTACTCTGTATTAAAAGATTATATTTATAGTACAAATGGTACTGGATTTGATAATGTTGATGGTAAAATTTATGGTATAGATGTTAGTGGGTTTTATTATATGAATGATAACTTATCTTTAGATTATGGTCTTGCTTTCCAAAGAGGGAAAAAAGATGAAAGTCTTAGCGGACAAAATGATAAAGATTTAGCTGAAATTCCACCATTAAAAGCAAATGTTGCATTAAATTATGAATTAGATAGCTCAAAAATCACTACTGAAATAATTGCTGTTGATAGATGGGACAAGTATGATAGTGATAATGGAGAACAAGAGTTAGCTGGATATGCTGTAGTTAATTTAAAATATAATAATAAACTAAATAAGAACTTTGGACTTACATTAGGAGTGGATAATGTTTTAGATAAAACTTATACAAGTACAAATACGTATAATGATATTAAATATATAGGAGTAGGAGATACAGAAATTTTAAACGATCCAGGAAGATACTTCTACGCAAACTTAAAATATAGCTTCTAAAAGCTATATTTTAATCAAACTCCATTCTAACTTGAGTTTGTCCTGTAGTTCCAAAATCATGGTCTATTTTAGTGGCAATCTCTTTAAAATCAATCCCTTGAATCTCTTTTAAACCTTTTAAAATCTGTTTTTTACCATTTATTAATTCTTTTGATTTTATACCATGTGAAATAGAAAGACTAGCTTCCACAAAAGCTGATAGTTTATCGCATTGTTTTAAAGCTAAACCATCAATTGCATTGTATTTATCTTGATTATATTTTGATACATCTTCAACTATTTTGATTTTGTCTTCATAAATTTTATTTTCAAACTCTTCTTTTTTACCATCATAAAGTCCTAAAATATATGAGAATTCCTTATGAAGTTCATTAGGTACATTTGGCAAGATATCGTCTTCAATTTTTTCTAACTCATACTCAGCAATAATATCTGATAATTCATCTACACAGTATTTAACAGGTGTTATTATATCTCTAGTTAGTGCTTCTGGTAAATCATGAAAAAGGGCAGTAAAAAAGTTATTTTGAATTCTTTTATCACAAGCATTTACATCAATTGAGAAAAAATATCCAAAAATAGCAACTGTTAACATATGTCCTAAAACAGAAGTTTCAGGAACTCTTGGAGTTTGTGCCCATCTTTTTTGAAATCTAAGTCGTCCGCTTAAATCAATAATCTTAGCAAGCTTTTTATTAAGTGCAATTTTTCGCACTCCAATTAGTTCATAATAATCTTCAATCTCTTCATCAACACTTTTTTTAACATCTTCAATATCAGTTAAAAATTGGCTTGTTTGATAGACAATTGAAAATTCCCATTTTGTAGCTAAGTATGAAGCAGCTTTTAAAATAAATCGCTCTTTTTTATATATTTCAGGATTTTCTAGATATTCTTGAAACTTTTGTAAAAAAAGTCCATTGTCAATATCTTTTAATGAAGGTGAAAGTTCTGAGATAACCCAAGTGTTTATCTCTTTTGATTTCTTTTGTAAGGCTTTTCTAAAAACATCAGGTCTTATATCAGTTACTACTACGCGTCTTAAAAACTCAAAAATTCCAGCTTCTATTAAGTGAGTATAGTTTACATCTTTTTCAAGTTTTGCAATAAAATATGCGATGATAAACTTATGAGCTTGTTTATCAAGCTCAACAAGTTCTACCATTCTTGGATAGTCGTTCCATCTTTGTATTGAAGCTGAAGAGAAAATAGAGTCAATAATCTTAGAATTAATCAATTCTTATCCTTTGGCTCATTCTTCTTACTATCTTCTTTATCATTAGAAAAAAACATCATTTTTTTTCCAAGAAGCATTAATGCTACAATAATAAACATCATTAAATATATTTGCCAAGGCTCTCTCATAATAATCCTTTATTATTGAATATGGTTTTAAACTCTACAGCTTCCCATTTTACTAATAGCATTGATTTTTTCAACTCTACTTTCATGTCTTCCACCTGCAAATGATGAATCATTCCATGCATCTACAATAGCTTCAACCATTCCAAATCCAGAAACTCGCTCCCCTAAACAAATAACATTTGCATCATTGTGTTCTCTTGCCATTTTAGCTGAGTATTCATTATGACAAAGTGCGGCTCTAATTCCATCAAATTTATTTGCAGCCATACTCATTCCAATTCCAGAACCACAGATTAAAATACCTTTGCTTCCTTCATCTTCTAAAACACTTTTACATACTTTTGAAGCATAATCTGGGTAATCAACTCTATCTTTTGTATTTGGTCCTAAGTCAATTACTTCATGACCTCTTTTTTCAAATAATTCTTTTACGTATGCTTTGATATCAATTCCTGCATGATCTGCACCAATATAATATTTCATTAATATATTCCTTTTTCATGATCAAGTTTTATGTTTTTTGTATCCATTTTTTCTTCAAGAGTATCAACTTGTTTTAATACTCTATCCCATCTAATTTCTTTTTCATCATCCCATGAAAAATAGATAATCCAAGGAGTTCCAACTACATATTTATAAGGTACTGTTCCCCAAAATCTAGAATCATTTGAGTGGTCTCTATTATCCCCCATCATAAATGTTTCATCTTCTGGTACTAAAATTGGCATCATATTAAATAGTTCTTGCGGATTTAATCCATTGTTTACTACAGTTGAATCATTATGAATTCCTGGATGTTCTTTTTTATATGGATTTACTACCCATAATTTATCCCCAACTTCAATAATACTCTCTTTTGGATAGTTGGCTTTAACATATTCATTTCCTTCTTTTGGATGAAGTAATAAATTTTTATCTTTTAATGCAACAATATCTCCACCTGTTGCTACTGCTCTTTTTACATAATGAATAGCTTCGTTTTTTGGATATCTAAATACTACAATCTCACCACGTTTTGGTCTAGGACCTTCAATTAGGTGTCCATTGTCATTAAAATCTGGAAGCATCTTAACTTCAAGCCATGGGATTCTTGGTACTGGTAATCCATAAGAGAATTTTTTAACAAAAAGCATATCACCAATTAAAAGAGTATTTTTCATACTCCCACTTGGAATTACAAATGCTTGAGCTATAAATGACATAATCACAAGAACTATTACAATAGTACCAGTCCATGAAGAGGACCAGTTATAAAACTTCTTAAACATCTATTTACTTTCTCTAGTTTCTCTTAAATAGGCAGCTTTAACTGTATTTTTAAGAAGCATAGCAATAGTCATAGGTCCAACTCCACCTGGAACTGGAGTTATGAATGATGATTTAGTTTTACAATCTTCAAAATCTGCATCACCTGTAAGTTTTCCAGTATCTAATCTATTGATACCTACATCAATTACAATTGCACCTTCTTTAATCATATCGGCTTTTAATAAATGAGGAACACCAACAGCAATAATTACAATATCAGAAGCTAATGTTTGTGCTTTTAAATCTTTTGTTCTTGAATTACATACAGTTACTGTTGCTTTTGCATTGATTAAAAGAGAGGCCATTGGTTTTCCTACAATATCAGAACTTCCAATTACACATGCATTTTTACCAACTAAATCAATTCCATACTCTTCAAACATTCTCATTACACCAAAAGGAGTTGCTGGTAAAAATGAGTCTAAATTTGAAACCATTCTACCTACATTGTATGGGTGGAATCCATCAACATCTTTTAGTGGGTCAATAGCTTCAAGTACAGTTGTTGTATCAATATGTTTTGGTAATGGTAATTGAACTAAAATACCATCTAAAGATGGGTTTTCATTCATTCTTTTAATAGTTTCTAATAACTCTTCTTGTGTAATTGTATCTGGCATTTCATGTACTACTGAGTAAATGCCTGCATTTTTACATGATTTTGCTTTACTAGCTACGTATGTTGCACTTGCTGCATCGCTACCAACTAAAATAACAGCTAATCCTGGAGTTATATGTTTTTCTTTTATAAGTTCTTCAACTTCAACTTTTACTTCGTCTTTAATTTTATTAGATAATGCTTTTCCATCTAGTATTGTCATGGGATTTGAACCTTCTATTAATATGTTTTATAAGTAGGATATATTATCTAAAATACAATTACAAAAAGTTAAATCACTAATTTATTTAAAGCTTAATGAAAAATTTAGTAAAACTTAAATATAATTGCGCCCTAAAATAAAAAAACAAAAGGATCGTTTATGTTAGAGGGTATCGTTAGAGATAGTATGACAAAACAAGCAACTAAAACTTTAAGAAGAGATGGATATTTAATTGCAAATATTTA
>MDTG01257259.1_pt1 | contig 14974 bp, 16 predicted proteins | sample 811421 | NCBI WGS metagenome assembly MDTG01 (sample SAMN05326645, study PRJNA326480) | marine metagenome | isolation source: seawater | place: Pacific Ocean: South East | collected 2011
AAAATCTAAATCAACAGCTAGAATTCAAGAAATGCATATATTAGTAGGACATATTTTGTGTGAACTTATTGAAAAAAATATGTTTTTAAATAAGTAAATCTAACTTTTGGTAAGTTTTTTTGTCAGCTTTGTAATCTTTTGATCTTCTTGAAAAATTTTGCTAAGAATTTTTGAACTTTCCTCAGGAGCATATTTGAATGCTACTTTAAGAATATCCATCCAATTAATGTTGTTTTTACTTCTTACAGACTGAATTTGATTTATTATTTTTATTTTTTTCTTAACTAAGTTTTTTTTTCTCATAACTAAATATTTTTTTGTTTTTTTAAAAATTTTATAATTGTTTTTTTTAAAAAAATTAACTGAATTTTTGTTTTTATACAATACTTTTGCTTCAAAAGAGCTCTCTAAAAATTTTTTTTCAACCTGATTTAAAGCTATTGTGCCAATGTTCTTATTATGTAATTTTTTATTAATTGCAATTGATACCTCAAATAAATTTTTTGATATATAATTTAGTCTTAAATACCCAATATTTTTTCTTAATTTCTTTATCACAAACAATTTATTTTTTGATTTAAGTTGATCTAGAAACCATTTTTTATGATTCCTAATGTTAATTTTTGATTTATTTATCGAGATTTTTTTAATGTAATTTTTGTTCCTAAGTTCAAAAAAAAATAATTCATCTTTTTTTGTAGCATTAAAAATTTTAATTAATTTAATATCTGACATTTATTTTATTTTCCTTTAAAAATTCTTTTAATGAATTGGGAGTATTTTCTGTAAAATGAAAAATACTAGAGCAAGATATAGCTTTTAATTTACAAAAATTTATAGTTTTAAGTATACTTTCTTTATTATCAGCTCCACCAGAGGCAATAAGATTAAAATTATATTTTTCGTTAACCTCTTTTAAGGTCTTATTATCATAGCCATTCATCATACCATCATGATTAATAGATGTTAGTAATACTTCACCGACTCCTATATCGTTCAATTTATTTAAATATTCATTAAGTTCAATACCTGTATTTTTCTTCCCAGAATAAATATGAACAATTTTTTTTTGATTATGATCTAATTTATAATCAACAGAAATCACAATACACTGACTTCCAAATTTTTTAATTCCTTGTTTTATAAAATCAATATTTTTAAAAGCCTCTGAATTAATACAAACTCTATCTGCGCCGACTTTTAAAGTATCCTCTATATTTTGGATATTTCTAATTCCTCCGCCAACAGTTATAGGCATAAAACACTCATCAGCAAATTCATCAATCAATTTGAAATTAATTTTTTTATTTTTATTAGCATCTACATCTAAAAATATTATTTCATCAACTTCTCTTAAAGAGTAAAGCCTAATAGTTTGCAAAAGACTTCCAACTGTTCTCCAACTTTCAAAGTTTCTACCTCTTATGGCTGTATTTTCTTTAAATAAAATTGAGGGAATTAATCTAAATTTATTCATTTAGTTTTAAAAAATTATCTAAAATTTTTAATCCATTTTTTAAACTTTTTTCTGGATGGAATTGTACTCCGTATATGTTATTTTTTTTTACTATCGATGCGAATGATTGATTATAATTTGTTGTACCTATAATGTTTTTTTTATCTTCACAATCAAAAAAGTAACTATGAATAAAATAAAAATCTCTATTATTTTCTATTCCATTAAATAATTTGTCTTCTGTTTTAAAACTAACTGTGCTCCAACCTAAGTGAGGAAGTTTATTTGGTTTTTTTTCTAAAATTTTTACCTTACCAGGAATAAAGTTTAAACCATTTTGTTCAGCCACTTCATTTCCACTCGAGCTTAAAATCTGCATTCCTAAACATATACCAAGTACAGGAATATTTTTTTTTTTAATTTTGTATTGCAAGTCATTTAATAAATCTAGTTTTTTTAATTCTTCAATTGCATAGAAATATGATCCTTGTCCAGGCAAAATAATTTTTGAACATTCATCAATTTTTTTTTTTTCATATGAAAACAATGGATCATAACCAAGTATTTTAACAGCTTTTACAACTGAGTCTACGTTTCCAGTTTTATAATCCAGTACGAGGATTTTTTTTGACATTAAACCATTTTAAAATTAGGGACTAAACTACCATCTTCTGATTTAATAAGATTTCCCTCATTATTCAGTTTGAACAATTCTTTATTTGTGAAACTATCGCAAATGTCATTAAATTCCTCTTCAGTACAATCTATCTCACTAAGGATTTCATTTAGAGTGAAACCCATATAGCTATTTGGATATTTTCCAGAGTTATTAATATTAATTTTTATTGCCTTATCTCTTGTCATTCTTCCTCGTCTAATATGCCAACAACACCAATCTGTAACCCTGTCGTAACCAAATTTTAAATATTTGAAGTAATCATGAATTCTCATTTGTGCATTATCTAAATTCTCATAATTAACAATTGATCCTTCTAAATCCTTTTCATAAGTTTTAAATCCTGAAGATTTAGCAATTTTAAAATTTTCATAACCGTCCCATGGAAAAAAATATCCCAAAAATATTCCTGTTATATTTTTGCTATTTATTTCTTCCTGACTTGGGTAAGTGTATTGAGTTAATTTATTCAGTGGTACACCAAGTATTGTATTCAAATCAGTAGTGCGTAAGCCTAACAAACCCCCAAATTCCTCAAGCCATCTTCTATCAAGTTTAATTGCATTTTCGTTTTTTTCAGGTCCCCCATTTTCATTTTGTGAATTTTCTCCCCAAATTATTAGAGGAATATCAAATTTACATGCTATTCTTACCGGTATAGTAAAAATTGTGATATGCTCAGCCCAAGAAATATCTCCAACGGATTTTAATGTAAATTTATTTATTTTTCTTCTCAAAACTGGATCTGTATATACTTCAATATGATCAACGCCTAATTTTTTTATATTATCTAAATTATATCTTCCGATATCAGTAAGTTTGTCAGTCATTGCTGTGACACATAAGGGGTTCATATTGTGTTCTAACATTTTAATTACTTGAAATGTGCTGTCTTTTCCCCCACTAACAGGTATTATGCAGTCATAATTATTATTTTTACTTCTAAAATTATTTAATAATTTTTCAAACTCAGATGATCTTTTATCCCAATCGATTTCCCCCCTTTTTTCAAATGCTTTGCATCCTTGACAAATATAATCATTTGAAAACTCTAGATCAGGTTTGGTAGTGGGTAAAATACATTTTCTACAAAACTTTATACTCATTTATTTAGTTTTTGATAATTTTCATATTAATTTTTATATATATATTATACTTTAGTTAATTCAAATTTTATGATCAAACACAACCCTTTCGTAGTTGCAGAAATTTCAGCAAACCATTGCGGAAGTATTTCAATTGCAAAAAAATTAATAAAATCAGCAAAAAAAAATGGTGCTGATGCAGTAAAACTTCAAACATTTACAGAGTCAGGCATGACAATTAATTCTAATAAAAAAAGATTTACTATAGGTAATGGATTATGGAAAGGTTTCACTTATTGGGAGTTATATAAAAAAGCAAAAACACCTCATTCTTGGCACAAAGAATTATTTAAATTTGCAAGACAAAATAAAATAATTTGTTTTAGCACCCCCTTTGATCTTAACTCTCTAGAATTGTTAGAAAATTTGAAATGTCCAATTTACAAAATTGCCTCATTTGAAATTACTGATTTAAATTTAATAAAACATGTTGCAAAAACAAAAAAACCAATGATAATTTCAACTGGTCTATCTAAAATAAGTGAGATTAAAAAAGCCTTTGATGTAGCAAAAAAATTTGGAGCAAAAGATATTACTCTACTTTACTGTATTAGCTCTTATCCGGCAAAATATGATGATTTTAATTTAAAAAATATTGATATTTTAAAAAAAAAATTTAAATGCAGAGTTGGATTGTCTGATCATAGTAAAGATAATAGGGTAGCCTCTTTGGCATCTGCAATGGGAGCTGAAGTTTTTGAGAAACAAATAGCACTTGAGAATCAAAAGGAAGGATTAGATATTGAGTTTTCGTTAAAAGGATCTGAATTGAGGAAATATAAAGAGGATCTATTATTATCGAGTAAAATAATTGGTCAAAATAATTTTATTAGAAAAAAGAATGAACTAAAAAACCTCATTTATAGAAGATCACTTTTTGCAATTAAAGATATAGATAAGGGTGAAAAATTTACAAATAAAAATATACAAGCCTTAAGGCCAAATATTGGTTTAAGCCCAATTTATTTTGAAAAACTTATTGGAAAGAAAAGTAAAAGAAAAATAAAATATGGCTCATCAATAAAAAAAAATGATATTTAATAATTAATGAAGTTCGATATAATTCTGCAATGTAGAACTAAATCAAAGAGACTACCAAATAAAATTTTTTATAAAATAGGAGGATATACTATTTTAGAAATTTTAATTTCAAATTTAAAAAAAATAAAAATAGTAAATAAAATTATTTTAGCAGTATCTTTTAATGATGATTTGAAGAAATTTAAAAAAGTTGCAAGAAAAAATAATGTTGATTTATTCGTAAATAAGGAGGGAATAAGTGAAAATAACGTTCTAGCAAGATTTTATAATTGTTCCAAAAAATATAAGTCTGAAAATATAGTAAGAATAACTCCAGATTGTCCATTTATAAATGTACATATGGTAGAAAAGATGATGATTTTTTATAAGAAAAATAAACTTAATTTTTTAACAAACAATAAACCAAGAACAGTGCCTCATGGATTTGATTGTGAAATTTTTAGTGCAGAAATACTAAGCAATATTTATAGAAATGCAAAAAAATCAGATCATTTAGAACATGTTACTAAATGGATATACAAAAAAAATTTAAATTTAGTTAAAAATTATACTGTGTATAATAAGAATTATTCAAAATTGAGGATAACTTTAGATTATTTAAAAGATTATAATTTTTTTGTTAAAAATTTTTTCTTATTAAAAAAAATTTCAATCTTAAAAAATCCTCAAAACTTATTGAATAATTTATTATGACAATTTTCTACGCTAAGCATCATATAGATAAAAATGATATACGTTCAGTTGAAAATATAGTTAAACGTAGTAATTTAACTCAAGGAAATGTTGTTAATAAGTTTGAAAAAAATTTAAAAAATTATTTTAAAAGCAAGTATTGTGTTGCTGTATCAAATGGTACGGCAGCACTTCATTTGGCAATAAAATCTCTGAATTTAGAAAAAAAATCTAAAATAGTTACAACCCCAATTACCTTTATTTCAACAGTAAGCTCTATATTAATGAATAATCACGTGCCTGAATTTGTGGATATTAATGAAGAAAATTACAATATAGACATTAATAAATTAGAAAAAAAACTTAAAGATGACAAAAATATTTCTGCAGTAATTGCAGTTGATTATGCTGGTAATCCATGTCAGTGGAAAGATCTTAATTACCTCTCGAAAAAATACAATTTTTATTTGATAAATGATAATTGCCACGCATTAGGTTCAAAAATCCACGGAAATAAAGGGTATGCAGTATCTTATGCACACCTTGTTACACAAAGTTATCATCCAGCAAAAAATTTTACAACAGGAGAAGGTGGATCAATTTTAACAAATTATAAAAGTTTAGCAGATAAAATAAGACTAATGAGAAGTCATTCAATGATAAAGAATAATAAGACAATTAAAAAACATGGGAATTGGAAATATTTTGTAAATGAAATTGGTTATAATTATAGATTGACTGATATTCAATGTGCTCTAGGTATTTCACAATTAAAAAAATTAGATATGTTTGTGAAAAAGAGACAAGAAATATCTAAAATTTATGATAAACAATTTTCATCTATAGATTGTTTAAAAATTCCAAAAAAATCTAAATCTCATTATCATTCTTATCATCTTTATCCTCTCTTAATTGATTTCAAAAAACTTAAATTAAATAAAAAAAAATTTTTTGAAATTTTACAAAAAAAGGGAATAAACCTGCAAGTTCATTATATACCTGTTTACAAACAGGGTTTCTTAAAAAAATTTAAATTCAAACAGAGCAATTTTCCAGTTTCTGAAAAATTTTATAGCCAAGAAGTATCTTTGCCAATATATTATTCTTTAAAAAAAAAAGAACAATTATTAGTTATCAAAAGCATTAGCCAAATAATAAAAAAATATGTTAAACAATAAATCAATTCTTATAACTGGTGGAACAGGGAGTTTTGGTAAAAAATTTGTTGAAATAGTATTGAAAAAATATCCAAAAATTAAAAAATTAGTAATTTTTTCAAGAGATGAGTTAAAACAATATGAAATGCAACAAATTTACCCCCTTAAAAAATATCCTAACCTTAGATTTTTTATTGGTGATATTAGGGACAAAGATAGACTTAAATCCGCATTGTATGGCGTAGATTTTGTAATACATGCGGCTGCGTTGAAACAAGTTCCAGCCGCGGAATATAACCCTTTTGAATTTATAAATACAAACGTAATAGGTGCAAACAATCTTGTTCAGGCGTGCATGTCACAAAATGTTAAAAAAGTTATAGCTTTATCAACAGACAAAGCTGCAGCACCTATTAACTTGTATGGAGCAACAAAACTTTGCTCTGATAAACTTTTTATTTCAGCAAATAATATTAGAGGAAAAAAAAATATTTCCTTTTCAGTTGTTAGGTATGGAAATGTCATGATGTCTAGAGGATCAGTGATTCCACAATTTCTGAAAAATAAACATAACATTAAAATTACAGATAAAAGAATGACTAGATTTAATATTAGTTTAGAACAAGGCGTAGATTTTGTTTTATTTTGTCTAAGCAAATCTATAGGGGGAGAAATATTTGTCCCCAAATTAAAAAGTTATAATATTTTAGATTTAGCTAAAGCTATATCTCCTAATTCAAAATATAAATTTATTGGTATTAGAGAAGGCGAAAAACTTCATGAGGAAATGATTACAAAAAGTGACTCAATTAATACTTTAGAAAATAAAAAATTCTTTATAATACTCCCAAATAATACTGACACAAAAAAATTTGAGATAAAATTTAGAGCAAATAAAATATTAAAAATGTTTTCGTATAATAGTTTGGAAAATAAACAACGATTAAGTATTACACAAATTAGAAAGTTGATAGAACAAAATATTTAAATATTTGTTAAATTTATTAACATCATCTAAACACTTTGTTTGGTTCCACCCTTAGTAAAATTAAATCAGTTGATCTCAAGTTAAGATTATAAATATTATTTTAATTGTTTTTATTACTAATGAACTTATATTATTTTAATCTAATAAGTTTATACAAGTTATTTTTTTCTTATATCAATATAAGATCCACTTTGAAGTTTTTCTAGTTTCATAACTTGACTAATTAAATTTTCTGCAACCTCATCTGGAGAGGGAACTTTATTGTTTCTATTTAAAATTTTAAATTTTTTCACAGAGGGGATTTTATTTTCATCTATATTGCATATTTTTTTCTGCATTTTTGTTTTGATTAAACCCGGTGAAATGTTTAGGTACTTTCTGTGCTTATCTTCTACTGCATAAGACTCTAATAAAAATTTAAATGCAGATTTTGAACAACAATATAAATACCATCCTAATTTAGGTGCTAAAGCAGCACCAGATGAAATTCCTATTATCAATTTTACTTTAATTTTTTTTTTTAATAAAAAAATCTAATATTTGTTTATTTGCCAAAACATTAATTTTTAAAATTTGAAATATTTCATTAGATTTAATTTTATTAATTTTCTTTAAATTTCCCAAAATGCCAGCATTTAAAAAAACATAATCTAATTTTTTAATATTCAATGATTGAAGTTTTTTATCAATATCTCTTAAATTTTCAAAATTACAATTAACAGATATAATATTTTTACCCCTAACAATGGTTCTACCAATGCAAAAAATATCATTTTTATTACTTGCAAGTTTTAGTGCTAGGGATTTTCCTAATCCTGAGGATCCTCCTGTGATTAATATTTTTTTGCCTTTGATCAAATTTAATATCTTTTAAAATATTTTGTATTAAAATTATCCTTATCCTTGCCTTTTACTTTTTTACAAAGATTTGTGAATTTATTAATATCCATTTTAATTTTTTTTGCTTGAGATGCATAATTGTCACTAATTGCATACTGTGATGTAATTAAAGTATAAATATTTTGTGGCATAGTTAACAGATCATTATATTTTTTAACCAAAGCTCCTATTATTTTAAAATATTTTGGTTTTATTATTTGCTCGGTTCTTAAATTACCAAAACCTTTGCCCATTCCTCTTACAGAAGAGTCACATTTGAAAATTTTATATTTATTAAGCTGCCTATAATTAAAATAGCCCTTTCCACTATGATCATGTAAATGCATCCCAACCTTCTTTCCAGATTTTGATAAAATTGATAGAGGTTTTGCAAATTTTTTATATGATTTCTCTAAATCCATATCCCCATGCGTATCTGCAAAGTATACATAATCAATTTTATATTTTGATACTAATTTGCATACTTTAAGCAATTCATTATTGTTATAATTAGTAGAATTGAAAATATTAAAGCTAACATTTAACCCTGTATATTTTTTTAATTTTTGTGAAAACTCCAAAGCTTTTGGAATATCTTCTTTTCTAGAACATACCCTGATCATAGCAATTTCTTGTTGGTTATTTTTTGGATAATCCAACAAATTTTTTGAGCAATAATGATAATCAATCATTATTGATACATTTTTTAATTTTCTTTTAGATGTTATTTTATTAACTTTTTCTAAGTTTAGATTATAAAAAGGATTTTTGCTTTTGGAAGTTTGTTTCCAATATCCCAACTCAATATATTTAATTTCTGGAATTTTACATAAAGCTTTGTAATGATCCTTAGCAAAATTAAATGGCCAATTAAATTCTCTAACATGACCCCCATCTCTTAGTGTGACATCTATTATTTGCATAAATTTCTCGCTAAATTTAGATCTTCAATAGTATCAATTTCCACCGACTCTGGAAAGTTTAATTCATAAAAAAAAGGTTTTTTACCAATTCTATTATTGTATTTAATAAATGTTTTCTTTTTGAAAATAAAAAAAGCTCCATTTGATTGAACTATGGGGTTCAAATTTTGCGTTTTGGTTATAACTTTAGGATTAAAATTAATTGGAATTAATTTTTTCTTATTTTTTTCAATCCAAGCAAAATTATAATCTTTTGTTACAGAATGAATACTGTCAAAATTTTTTAACTTTTTTACAGCTTTTTTAATAGTATTTAATTTTAAAAAAGGAGAAGTTACATGAGTAGTAACAATTATTTCGTTATCGTTTTTTACATATTTTTTTAAAAAATTCTTAATCATATGCAATGTAGGACTAGAATTTCTTCTACTTTCTTGAATAATAAATTTTTTTTCTCTTTTATAAGCTTTTACCCAGGGATAAATTTTATTGCATTTATTAATAACAGTAGGACTATCAGTATCTATAAAAACTTTGCAACCATTTAAGCTAAGTATCAAATGCTCCCATAATTGATATTTGCCTAATTTTTGAAAATTTTTTTTTTTATTCTTTTGGAATTGTGCTTTATAATTATAAAAAACAGCATCAATATTAAGATTTGATAAACGAACAAACAATTTCTCGAGATCTAGATGGATCCAGTTCAACTCCTAATATTCTTTTCCATTTTCCTAATATTAATTTTCCATTTTCAACAGGTACAGTTTCTGATGAATTGAAAAATAAGCTTCTTATATGAGAGTGTCCATTAATTCTTTCATCTTCAGGAGCTTCGTCTCTTAAACTAATCAAATCATGGAGATATTTAATATTTTGATGATCTCCCTCTGGATTTTTCCATTTTGGAACAACTTTATCTAAAAAAAATCTTACATCCACTTTGTGAAGAATTTCATTTTCAGCACACCAAATACAAAAAGTAGTATGTTTAGAAAAAATATTTACTATTCCAGATTTTCCCCAATTATTAGCATGTTTTGCTACCTCATCTGTAACATCTGTAAATAATTTATCAGTATTTATTTTAATAATTTTTTTCATAAATTAAAAATTTTTATGCTTATAGTCAATTTATCAAATAAAATCTACAGCTGCATCTATGATTAATACTTATTTGCTGTTTTGTAATAAATTATCAATATAAGTCCTCAATTTACTGTAATTTGATATAGAAATATCAAATTTCATTTTTTTTGGATTAACATTTGTATAACCATTTTTGAATAGAACAAATTTTATTTTAAAATTTTTGGCTAAAAGAGAGTCAATTTCTGTATCACCAACAAATATTGTCTCATTTTTTAAAAAACCAAACCTCTTTTTCATTTCGTGTAAGTGTAAAAAATTTGGTTTTTTATATTTGAATGTGTTTGAGCCAGCCACGAATAAAAAATAATTATTTATTTTAAGTTTTTTAAGTAGTAATTTAGCATTATTCTCCAATTTATTAGTTGAAACAAATAATTTAATTTTTTTCTTTTTACAATATTTTAAAAAAGGTTTAACATTTTTTTTTAATTTAGTTTTGATGCAAATATTTTTTTGATAATGTTTTAGAAAATCATCATTAATTTTTTTGGTATTAATATTTTTTTTTCTAGAGATTTTTTGAATTACATTTAACGAACCGTTATTAGCAACTTTTTTAAATTTTTTAAAATTAATTTTTTTTTTTAAACCCATTTTTTTTTAATGCATAATTAAAAGAATTGATAATGTCCGAAGATGTATTTGCTAAAGTGCCATCAATATCAAATATTATATTTTTTATCATCTATTTCTTTATCAAAGATTTAAGTTTTTTATTTATTAGCCTTATTGTTTCATGGGACTTATTTTGACAAACATATTCTATTTTTTTACTTAATTGTTTATGATATTTTTTTAAAGGAATTTTATATATTTTTTGAAGTTGTTTTTCAAAATTCAAATAATTAGAATTGTCCGAAAAACAAAGACCTTTTATTGGAAAATCAAAAATATTAGTATTAGTAAAATTACATGCAAAAGTTTTTCCCTTTAAAGATAAATTTTCTCTTAACATTGTAGACATTGTCCCAATTACTACTTTGCTCCTTTGCATAATTTTATAAGTTTTGAAATGATCTGATCTAAAAAAAATATTTTTTAAAAGATATTCATATTCATCTTTATTTAAATTTTTTTCATAAAATTCTCTCTCTTTTTCAAAATTGTTTAACGTATTTCGTGCTGCAATCTTAATTTTCAATTTATTTTTTTTTGCAAACTTTATGGTTAATTTAATTAAATTGATCAACCCTTTCTCAATTGGAAAATTAAGTTTATCCAAGATTTTATCCCAGCAATAAACATCAGAGATTAATAGTATATCATTATTTTTTTTTACAACAATTTTTTCTAAATTTTTTTGATTAATTAAAAAATTCGATAATCTTAAGCTTCCAACAATATTAAATTTACTAATATTTTGATTATTTTTTTTATAGTCATTAATTTCATTTTTTCCAAAACAAAAAAAATAAGGGATAGAAAATTTTTCTAATTGTACATTAATTTTTTTTTTTTTTAATAAATTTACAATTTTATGCTCGTATCTTGCACCATTTTGTATGGCAACAAATTTATATTTATTTTTTTTTATTTTTGAAAAAATACTAAATTTATAACTATTGTCGATAAAAGTTAAAATTATCTTAGGATTAATTTCATCAATTAAACTAAGCAAGTATGAGTTAAAAAAACCCATTTTAATATTTTTTAAAGTAGAAAAAATAATTTTTTTTGAAATATAAAACTCTTTTAATCTTTGAAATCTTGTTTCCAAAACAAAATGATCAAAATTTTTAATGATATGATTTAATTGATTTAAGCTTGTACCATCAAAAACAATGATTTTTTTGCCCTGTGGAATATTAAAATTTAACTTTATACAAAAAAGTATTTTAAAAAAATCAAAAACCCTAGATATCTTCATTGTCAAATCAATAAATTTATATTTGTTGAAAGTTTAAGGTTAAAATATAAATTCTCATATGGAAAGAAATATTAAAAAAGTCTTAACTTTAATTTTATTCAGCGTTAGTAATAAATTTAAAAAAAGGTTATTCATTCAGATTTGATAAAGAAAACACTACAATTAAATAGATTGAAATATATTTATGATTAAAAAATATTTAATTACTTTTTTTAATAATATTAAATTAAAAAACAAAACTCACATAATCTTTGAAAATGAATATATAAAAAAATTGTACACTGATTACCAATTAAGAAATTACAAATGTTCCTCAATTGAAAATCTAAATCAGGTTTATAAAAAAAACAATAATTATTCTTTCGTTAAAAAAAAAGTAAAAATATATCTCGATGAAATAATTCCAAAATTGAATGAAATAAACAATTGTAAATTAAAAAAAAAAGAATGGGAACTTTTAATTGAATATTTTTTAATTAAAACTGTAATGAATATTAAGACAAGATTTGACACATTAAAAAAAATTAAAAATAAAAAAAATACTTATATCTACGCTGATAATTATAATTTTTTTTTTGAAAATTCTAATATTTACAGAATATTTCAATTAGAAAACGTAAATTATAATTTTTATATAAATTTTTTAATTGCAAAAAGATTAAATCTTAAAATCTTAAAATCTAAAAACATTAGAAAGATTTATCTTTTTGAAAAATTTCAAAAGAAAACATTTTTAAAAAAAATGATTTATTTTTTTTATGATAATTTATTAAGTCTATTTGTTGAACCTACATTAATTTTAGATGGGTATTTTGGAAAACAAAATGTATTAAAAATTATATTTAAAAGTAAATTCAAAATTTTATTTGCAAATATTGATTATTTGGATTTTCCAAGAAAGATGATTAATTTTAAAAAAGATTTTAAATCTAGATCAAAAATATCAATAAAAATAAGAGATGACTTTGATATTATTTATAATGAGTTTATTAAAAATGTTTTACCAAGTTCATTTTTGGAAAATTTTAATAGTTATTTTTTAGCTAATAAAAAAAAATATTTGAATATTTCAAAAATTGGAACTGCAGTGCATTTTGCAGTAAATGATAATTTTAAATTTGCTGTTTTAAATTTAAAAAGAAAAAATAAGAAATCATTTAACATGCAACACGGGGCATTCATGGGTTACAGAGTATTTGATCCTGAGGATTATATTAATCAAAAAATGAGTGATTTAAACTTGTTATGGCATGATAAAAATTTAAATATTGGATCTCAATACTTTTTAAACTCAAAATATAAATTTAAAAAATTTGAAAACAAAATTTTATTTTTCCCATGCCATATTTTATTTAATCAAGAGTTAGATGCCTTTGCAAAAAACAATCACATTTACTTAAATCAATACTTTAATTTAGTTAAATCATTGATTATTAAAAAAAAATTTTTTTTAAGTGTAAAATTTTTCAATCATAAAAATGATGACTTATTTAAAAGAATTTGGAGAAGTTATTTTGGTAAAAATGTAAAAATTTTAGAGAGCAATAGTTCATATAAAGGTAGTATCTTTGAAAAATATGACTTGGTAATTATAGATGATTTTTCTACTGCTTTTTACGAATTATTATATCAAAATAAACCATTTATTGTTCTCAATTCTGCACCAAACGTTAATTTTAAAAAAAAATTTTGGAAAGAAATAAATAAACTTAAGAAGATAAATTTATGGTTTGAAAATGAAAATCAACTTGCAAAATATTTAGATAAAAATTTTGAAAATATTATTCTGAATTGGAATAAAACGATAAAAACAAAGCAATATATTAAATTGAGAAAAACTTTATTTGCTAGAGAAAATTTTAACGACAGTTTGTTTGTTAAAAAAATATTGGAATTGTAATAGATATAAAGAATTGATTTAAAATAAAAATGAAAATAAGCTTTCTATATGCAATAGAGCCAAATCAAGTTTATATATGACCTCAAAAAAAACTATAAATTATTTTTAAAAATTAAAATGATAAAAAAAAAAATGTTAATTATTGGTGGAACCGGTTTTTTAGGACATCATTTGGCAAAAAAATATAAAACGAAATATATTGTAACAAGTATATCTTTAAATCAGCCAAAAAAAGAAAAAAAAATAAAGGGTGTAAGGTATTTAATTGCTGACATATCAAAAAAACAAGAATTGATAAAAAAAATTAAGACTAAATTTAATATAGTTGTGAATCTTGGAGGTTATATTAATCATAAGAATAAAAATTTAGCCATTAAAACACATTTTAATGGATGTAAAAATTTAATAAATTTTTTTAAAGATAAAAATATTGAACTTTTTATTCAAATTGGAAGTTCAACAGAATACGGAAAGCAGAAATCACCAAATTTTGAAGATATGAATTGTAATCCAAAAACTATTTATGCTCAGTCAAAGCTAAATGCCTCAAAATATTTAATTAATTTTTCAAAAAAATATAATTTTCCTTATGTAATTCTGAGATTTTACCAAGTTTATGGACCAGAGCAAAAACAAGATAGGTTAATTCCCATAGTTATTAATTCTAGTCTAGACGATTTACATTTTAAATGTTCCAGTGGTATTCAAAAGAAAGATTTTTTATATATAACAGATGCTATAAACGCTATTAGTAAGTGTTTTAATAATAATAAAATTTTTGGTAATATTATAAATATTGGATCAGGCCAAAAAATATCTATAAAAAAATTAATTTTAAAAATTGTTAAAAAGGTTGGGTATGGAAAACCAATATTTGGAGTGCTAGGAATGAGATCTGATGAACCAAAAAATAGTTATCCAAGTGTTAAAAAAGCAAACAAAATTTTAAATTGGAAACCTAAAACTAGTTTAGAAACAGGTTTAAGAATGACAATAAGTTATTATAAAAATAAAAAAAATGAAATATAGATCAGCAATAATTTTATGTGGTGGTAGAGGTACTAGACTTGGTGAGTTAGGAAAAAAATTACCAAAAACATTAGTAAAAATTCAAGGTC
>MDTG01017089.1_pt1 | contig 14973 bp, 4 predicted proteins | sample 811421 | NCBI WGS metagenome assembly MDTG01 (sample SAMN05326645, study PRJNA326480) | marine metagenome | isolation source: seawater | place: Pacific Ocean: South East | collected 2011
AGTTGGGATGCACGGAAGAAAATCGGGGGGGCGGCTTGTCCGCTCCCCCAACCACCATTCAAGAGATGCCAGGAGATTCGGCAACGGACTGAGGAACATCAGAGATAGAGCGAAGAAGCTTAGCAACGCTGTTGGTTACGAACCCAGTGAAGCCCCTCGGTCCCCTAGGAAAGCAGAGCAGAAATAGAACTCAACACACACACCGTCCCGCACCACGCGTGCGGGGCAACCCGAATCTTCCCAGATGGAATGCTAATTTTCGGGATGCAAACTTATGGACGGTCAATTTCCCGGTACATCTCCGTGTCTGGTTCAGGATTGGCAAATGGCAATCTTTTCTTCGCTCATGAGGCTCCAAGAGAGTCTCAAATAGGGATGATATCTGATGGAATTGCCGCATTGAAGAATGGGGGTTTCCTACTAGCTGCGGCACCGACTGGAATTGGGAAGACTGCTGCTGCACTGGCATCTGCACTAAATGCTGCTAATCAAAGTGAGAATCCAGAGATTCCAAAAATTATGTTTCTAACAGGGAGGCAATCACAACACAGAATCGTAGTTGATACAATTCGTGATATCAACAAGAGGCTGCCAAGTGGATTCAGCAGGGTGAAAGTGGTTGACATCATTGGAAGAGAGAGCATGTGCAAATCTGTAGATCGGTCAACAGGGAAGTGTAATTGCGAAATTGGGGTAACTGAATCGGAGAGGAGATTTCTCAGAGCGGACTTAGAGGAGTTCATCCATTCTGAACCGAGGCATGTCGATCAGGTACTGAAGCGAGTCAGGAAGACGGAAGTGTGTGCTTGGGCAACTGCAAGAGATGCGGCAAAAAATACCAGGGTAATCGTCTGTGACTACAATCACGTTTTCGTGGAGGGCGTCAGAGATTCTTCACTACCAGTAATGGGAATAGATTTGGAAAACACGATTCTAATCATCGATGAAGCACATAACCTCCCGGATCGTATTAGGAGCGGCTTGGAGAGAAGAATTACACAGAAAGTATTCCAAAGAGCATTGTCTGATGTAGAAGAATACAAGGAGAGTATGGAGAAAAGAGAGGCTGACATGGAGATCCCAGAATCGAATCAGCTTAGAGAAGCAAAATCCCTAGAGAGGCAAATACGAGCGCTAAGGGATGATGCAAGTCTAAGGAAATGGTTCGAAGAGAAAAAGTCTGAGAACCAACAAACAAAGGGGGATGATGTCAGAGTGGCGACTCAGGAATTCATAGACGTTGTTTCGAAGGCCATAGGAGGAGTGGTAGAAGGAGAGTCTGAAGACGATATTTCTCGTCTGAGGGGGATGATTGCAAGATTGTTATCAGTAGTAATCGAAGAAGATGAGGATTTGGAGGAAGATGAACAGAATGAATGTACTAGGCTTGCTGAGATCTTGGAGATTTGTATCAGATATAGGAAAAATCCAGCATTGGCATTAGTCTTCGATGAACTGTTAGATGAGCCAAGGATAACCAGTCATCTGCTGGATCCTAGTGTTGTTGGGGAGCCCATCTTCGAACAATGCCTAGGTTCGATATTGATGTCTGGAACACTATTCCCTCCAGAAATGTACGCAGATATACTAGGGGTGCCAAGTATTCGTTCTTCATGCAACGAGTATTCTTCGGGTTTCCCCTTGGGCAACAGGCCAGTGCTAATTGCAAGTGATGTGACAAGCAAGTTCACTGAAAGAGAAGAGTGTTTTTCTTCAATAATTAGCCATGTAAAGTCAGTAATTGACAACACGAAAGGAAACGTTGCCATTTTTGCTCCCAGCTATTCTATGCTAGATAGGATTCATGACGAGTTTGAGAATACTTGGAGCCCGAAGAAAATAATCAGGGAAGAGCAGCGAATGAGTAAATCGGGGGTAGAGAGCTTGATCTCCAAACTCTATGAACAGAAGCAAATGGGGGGTGCTGCTCTTTTTGGAGTGCTGAGTGGAAAGTTATCCGAAGGAATCGACTACTCGGAAAATGTTCTGAATGCCCTTGTTTGCGTTGGCCTCCCTTTGCCGCCACCAAGTGCCAGACAGGATGCCTTGCTTGAGTACTATTCGAAGAAGTACGATAGGAACCGAGCATGGAAGTATGCAAGTCTCCAACCGGCTGTTAACAGCATATTGCAAGCCCTTGGAAGGCCAATAAGAAAAAGCGAAGATAGGGCGATTGTGGTTCTACTGGAGAAGAGGCTTCTAGAAAGAAGAGTCAGCAGTTGTATGCCTGCAATGCAGAAGATGAGGACATCAAAACCTGAAAGAACGGCAGAACGGGTCAAGGCATTTTTCGAGAACTGACCGACAATGGGTTCATGCGAGTCGGGCAACTGGGCATTGCATGGAATGGACTAGGGTCGATGTCCAATCTGAGGCGGAGATAGAGGCAATTGGTGATCTGGCGGATCTGAAAGTAGGGCTTGATACTGATGCAGAGTCCATGCACCGGGTCTTCCTAAATGAGTTGCCCCATCTCTCAGATGTAATGGAGACGCACAACTCCGTGGTTTCTGAAGTGGAGTCTAGAGTCATTGGCAGGTCCATTTCAACCTTGGGTGAGTTTGTCTCCGAGTTCGGGGGAGAATGGTCAGGATCCGAAATAAGGCTGCCATTGCAAACGACAAACAAGAACGAGATCGCCATCGACACGACGATTGAAAATGACTCTCAGATTGTCCGAATGATTTCTTCAGAGAGGTTTGGCGGATTGGTGAGGAAATTCCGACTACCCGAGGGGAGAAGCGTTTCAGAGGCAATTTGGGAAGGGGAATTCATTACGATCAAGTTGGATTGAGTCACTCATCGATCTCGAAATGCAAATCCCTCTTTGGTATGTCTTGAATTGCCTCAATCTCCTGCATGACTGAAGAGAGCGCCAGTTGTGCGTTGTCCCTGTGAGTGTCCCCGAGAACGTGGCTTGAGTACCTGGCCTCCTCGAAAATTCGATCCAAGGACACCAAGGATGCCTCGCTGATTGGGAGGGCCTCCCGGATTGCGTGCTCGAACTCTCTTACAGTCTCGAAGCTTCTTCGTAGGAAGCCTCGGCGCATGAGGACCGAACACATGTTCTCGTAGCACAGGAAGATTGCTCGTCGGTATTCATCGCCAGATGCAAGCATCTCCACGGTCTGGCCGAGAACCTTGGCTAGTTCCCTAATTGTTGATTTTCTCTTCGTATTGAAAGCCAAGGCCCCTATGGCGATGGCGATGGCGGCTATCACCAGGGCTCCGATTCCTACGGCTGCGCTACCGAAGAGAGAGTCGCCCTCCTGTTTCTCGTAAGTAATGGAAACACCAGATGATGGTAGCAAGGCGAGGCTGCCTGGTTCAATGAACTCGGAGTCAGAGCCAATCATCACGCTTAGCAGGCCCCATCCCTCCGGGGGCAGCGACTGTTCTGAAAAGGCTGGCAGGGGCGCCATTGTCTTGAATTCGTACTGGAAGACGCCATCTTCCCCTGTTAGCTTGGAGACGGAGAAGTGTGTGGTGCTGCCATTGACCAGACTGGCCGTCAGTGAAAGCCCCTCCAGAGGAGACCCGGTGTCCCTAGCCGTGGCGTTTACGGTCCCCTTGATCACCCTCTGGCCGTTTGATAGATCCAGTTCGGAGTATACGAAGTCTACCTCAATCATCACGAGAATCTCGATTTCCTTAGAAATCCCATTCAGGAACCTCGACTGGTCGGAGTCGACCACTATGGTGATGACGTTCACACCGGGGAGCATGAATTCCTGGGCCTTTGCTCTGATCTGGAAGTTCATAGTGCTCGGATTATCCCATGGGCCGGCGGTGATCGGCAGATTCGACTCACCCCATGTTAGGCCCATGGAAAGGTTGGCGAAGATTGCTGACTCCCCTCCTACTTCCCTTACTAGTCCTTGAATCATTATTGAGCTGGAAGGCGACGCATCGCCTCGAATGATCGTATTGGTTATTGGCTGAACCTCGACTAAGATGTCAGACAGGGCAAAGACCTGTGAAACTGCCTCCGTGGAGAGGTAGAGTAACTCACCACCGAACTGGAACGAGACGTTGTGAGAACCTCTGTTCAATGCGTATTGCACCCTATGGCTGTAGGAGAAGAAGCCCCCTTCCTCTGTGACGACCAATTCGACTGGGGAGCCATCCAATAATACCGAGATCTCCCGGCCCTCGAGGCCCTGCTCGAAACCGGTGTCGGATTCGAAAAGGCGACCACTGAAGTTCCAATGTCCGCCTCTGGTGACATACGTCTGTTCGACCTGATGTGAAATTGTGGTATGGTAAGAAACGGTGAAATTTGAATCTATGATGCCCTGCCTGTAGAAACCTTGTGCTGGAGAAATTGCAGAAATCGAATGGTTGCCGACATCCACAGACTCCGGGATTGCCCACTCCAATGACCAAATACCAGTTTCCTGGCTGCTGGTGATGCCGACCAATACGCCATCGACGAATACCTCTATTGTCTGGCTCGCTAGCCAACCATCCTCCAAGTTGTCCTTTGCAGAACCAGAAATCAGCATGACGTCTCCGACGGCGATTGGACCGATTGGATCCATTGTGAGGAAAACTGGGGAGAATACGGTGAACACCACGGATGATTCTGACTGGAGCAGGAAATCCTCACCAGCGAACTCTATCCCGATTACCATTGGCCCTAGTTCCATATCTGACGCAATGGGGACAAAACCTGTGAATGACCCATTTGCATCAACTGATAGTGAAGTAATTTCCTGCCCGTTCACGGACATGACAAGGTCCCTGCCAGGTATGGGCCGACCGATGCCATCTGTTAGCACACCCTCTACAACCGCCACCTCGGTCCTGTCAATCTCGGCCGGCGGGGTGGAAATTACTACTTGTGTCGGTTGGGTGACATTGAACACCATTGAGTCAGAGGATCCCAGATAGTATTCTGGATTGAGGGAGTCGCCTTGGCCCATTGGATCTACCCATGAAAATCCCCCTAGGAAATCTACGCGTGCGGTGTGGGAGCCGAAACCCATGTCTGAAGGGATTAGGTAGGTTATTGACCACTGTCCCGTAGTAGCGTTGGAGAATGTAGTGAATGAGGGCCCGACGTCGTTACCATCGATATACAGGTGAATCAGGCCACCACTGGAGTTTCCGTCGTGCTGCAGGAGTTGCCCCCTTTCATCCAAGAGTGAACCAATTAGGGTAACCGAACCACCGGCTATGGATGGCGAGGATGCTTCCTTCAGGACCAAGGCTGTGGGAGCAAGGACGACTACCCGAGTCCATGCCACGTCGCCTAGAAGACCAATTGTACCATTGATTCCCGAGAACGTGGCTGTGACTACCATTGGGCCGGGTTCTCTATCTGGCCTGACCAGTATTGATGCTGAGGCGGTGCCATTCGAATCAGAGAGGCCGCCCCATACGGTGAGATTGTCAATGCTTACCACTATGGTCGAGGAAATTACGGGCCCGCCTGCGTTATCTATCAGGGAGAGGGAGATATCGAAAGTATCTCCTCTGATTGTCCTGTTATCGGGATCGAGGTCATCTGGGCTTTCTATGGTTAGAACAGAAAAACCTCTGCTATCGAAGGTGGCAAACCCAGATGCAGAGGTAAAATATGTCACCTGCGGGGTGAAGGAAACATCCAATCCATGAGGACCTCGTGGGAAAGAAAGATCCAGCCTTATCTCCGCTGACCAAGTTCCATCGGCATTGAAGGTGACCTGAGAAACTGTGAATGTATTGGATTCGCCGTCAATAGAGAATGTCAATGTTGGATTCAAGGGGTTCCCAGAAACGTCTGATAGGCCCGAACCGTTACTCGATGTAAGAGAGCCTGTGACGTTGAAGAATTCTCCCGGAAGTGGGTTCGCGGTAATCGGATCTATTGCCATGGTGGCCGAAGATCTCACGGTAATTGTATTCAGGATCTGCACCGCTTGTTGGAGGTCAGCAGACCCGTTGAAGACGAAGGTGACATTCACAAGTCCAAGTGGTTGGTCATGAGGAACTTCGTATTCGAAGGCAACACTGCCATCGGAAGCTGTTACTGCTGGATCTAGCCAGGTGTCATGGAATCGAGCCAATACTTCGAAGCCAGAGAGGGGGTTCTCGTTGTTACTGAACTCCACTAGCCTAGTTGTGATCGTGATTGATTCTCCTCTGTCGACGATAGTGTTGATGAACGGATTAGAATCGGCGAATTGGGAGATTCCCACAACTAGTATTGAAGCGTCCCCATTGCCTGTGAGGTAGAATGGCGTCGACCCATTGACTACGCTCACGACCACGGTCCTGTCACCCCTTAGGACACCGTTGCCTAGAGTGTCCGTAGGGACAGTGAGGTTGAATGCGCCAGACATATTCGTTGTTTGGTTATCTATCAGTAGTTCATCTGGTTCGTCGAGGAAGAATACATTGATCCCGACCGGTCCTTCTACCGTCCTATTGACATCTGCTGAATCCATCACATTGCCCACCAAGTTGAATGATTGTAGTGCAGTAACCTGAGAAGGGATTGAGGTTATCTCTACTGAGCTAGCAACTTGCACTGTTAGGTTCACGAAACTTTCGTTCCCGAGCCACCTCCCTGCTTCGGTCGATGCAAGGGTGTCCGAGAGGTCATCGGGTGCGTGCACCCTTATGTCGTAGAATCCAGGTGGAGCAGTGGATGGGACGATTGGATCGAAGGAGAACTGGCCTTCTGAGTTAGTGGTTCCAGATTGCAGTATTGTCTGAAGGGGGCCGCCCCAGTCGAAGTATAGATCCAGGGATACGCCAGGAAGTGCTACATCTGGATCTTCGACATCCGTCACTGTTGTTTGGAGCAGTAATTCTTCTCCTGCTGTAACTATGGCAGATTGGGGCTCGGTCTCGACGACGAACTCAGTCTGCACCCCTAAATCGATTATTGTTGGATCTCCAGCATTGTAGTAGCTTCCTCCTTCTGGGGGGTTTCCAGAGAAACTCAATGTGACATGTAGCTCGTACACGCCCGAGGGAACTCCCTGGGGGATCTCAAATGATATGTTGTATGCGCCCGACGATTCATCCACCCAACCGCTTGCGATATTGTAGGTGGGTCCGGCTGCTGGGAATCCACCCGGGGTTGGGGGAAGTTCCGAGGGTAAGACTAGTTGGACCGACACAGAACTGTTGTTGCCAGTAATCTGGCTCTGCAGCACCATATCGTTTGCGAATCCGGAGACCCAATTTGTCGACCCCCTTACAGACCAGTCATTAGAGAGGCTTGCAGAAGCATTTCCCATACCTCGGACCCTTAGAACTCCCGATGTAGAATTGGGACTGAGCCAAGTGGAGCCCCCATAACTGAGATTCCAGTCATAGTCCCCCGGAGTCATCGTGAAAGAGGGGATGAAGGTGGGAGTCACTCGACCAGCATCAGGGTCTGTTTCGTTCCAAACGAGGTCGCCATCGAAAATTAGGTCGTATTCCCCATCGAAAGGGGCAAACGATGAGCCAGTGTGATCCTCCAGGAAAACGTCAACAGCATACTCCCTGCCCCTTATCGCGAATGGTAGTTCGTAGTCGAAAACAACGAAACTGCGGATTCCGTAAGTATCGACAAATTGTTCTTGATCATTCGAATTCAAGTCGTCTGAGTCGAACTGCAGGCGTACATCTACCGGTCCCGCCGGAAGGGGTACTTCAGAGGCAGAGAAGGGCCAAACAATGGAGAATTCGCCGGGATTGGAACCCCAGGAGGAATTATTGAGGTACCATGTGGTCAATTCTTGGAATGGGCCTGAGAGATCAGCCCTACGCATCTCTAGAATCAATGTGCCGTTTAGCGGAGTAGGGGAAGGTCCCCTACTGAGTACGGTGCCGTTCAGGTAGATATTGCTGCCAATCTCCAAAATTGAGTTATTCTGCCCCTGGGGCTGAATATCTACTATCAGGTCAGGAGAAAGCGTGACGTTGATCTTGAATGGAAGAGACCCTGGGAGCGCATGGTAAGAAGGAGTGGTTGCATTGTTCAGGTCGTCGAAATGCCAACCATCGAATGAAATTGCAGCATCCATTAATCCGAGAGGTTCTGTCTCGTCGATTGGAACAATGAACTCGTAGTAGCCCCCTCCAGATACCCCGGAAACAATCGATACTTCGCCGTCAACATCTGAAGAGTAGTTCAGAGTAACCTGAAGGTCATCCACGATTGAAGGGTCCAAGAATGGTGAATTTGCCCAGGAAAGTTGCCCGGTTATTGATGAGTTGACACCAATCCCTAGCATTGGCTGTACCACTGGAATTGGACTAGTAATGGTCATAGATACGTTATCCGTGATATTTACCTGCCACGGCATGGAAATCCCTTGCGTGCCCACATATCCCATTTCGGTGGTCAGTATTACCAAAGACCCGAAGCCGGGTTGTATTATCTGCTGGGGGAGCCCGGTTAGATTGAATGAGCCGTTCTCATCTGTTGTCACATTGGCCACCAAGTGATCTAGGATTGCCGCGCTCCCTGGAACCTGCTCGGATTGATTGGGTTCGACGAGGTACATTGAGAGTGAGATGTTCTCCACCAGTGTCTGGTTTTCTACAAACTCCAAGGTGCCCTCGACCCAGATATCTTCTGATGTAGTTGTATTCCTCTGAACAGAGGTTGGCCCCCAAGACTCCACATTAACCCTAACTTCAGACATCGCTGGGCAAGCTTCGAAGGGAATCCAGCCAAGATCAAGTTCGCCCTGGTTCTGATTGGTCTGCAAATGAACCTCGGCCCATCTAGTGAAGTCTTTGCCATACACGTTGAATGCCTTACCGTCCCACGTACCGCCCGAGAAACCGGTGACCTTTCGTGCGGGAATTCCCGCGATCCTAAGCATAGTCACGAACACGGATGTGAACTCATCACAGTCCCCTTCCCTGGAGGAGTTTAGAATCCAATGAGTAACATCACTGTCTATCCCAAGACCGCTTGCTCTTCCAGAGCCGAAGTGATTCCTTAGGAAGGTGATTGTTTCATTGCCGTTGACTATGAAATTCTGAATGGCTGTGACCTTGTCCCAGGCTGATATCGCCCCTGACTGATCAAGAACATCCTGGGTAACATTTGCGACAAAACTCGAGTCGTTCATGAATTCTTGAGGGAGGTCCTTGCCGTAATCAGAATCAGCGAAGGCCGTGGAGTTGTCTCTGATTGCAGCGGACAGAATCACCTCTGGAGCGTTGACGTATAGTGCCTCGATGACGGCGCTGTCAATGATAATGTCTCGAGTGTAGTTAGAGAAATTGAGTCCGGCTGAAATATCAACCCATGTTGTGAAATTGACTACATTGTAAGGCTGAATGAGTTCTTGTCCAGGGCCAATGTAACCGGCTTCATCGAAAATTATCTCCCATGATAGTGGACCAGAGTGATTCCAGAAAGACTGGTCTGCAACACCTTGCTCTGTGGAGAATTCCGGAATGACCTGAGTATTCCCCACAAGGGTGCTATTGACGCCCCATGATACCCCGGTGTAGAAGTCATAGGTATGCCATCTCCAATAGTGTTTGAGGGTCGGATCCAGCCCTTCAGAGCTATTTGTAGCAGTGAACATCAGTGCATTCTCCTGTATATCGTCAATTGGATTGAAAGGATCGCCCGGGGATCCGATGCAATCCAGAACCCAAAAGTCCTCTGGGCATTCTTCTCCATCCGGAATTCCTCCACCATCAGAATCTGGGTCGAGCCAGTCGGTTCCTATCTCCTGCTCTATCAGATCAGGTATCCCATCGCCATCGGTATCTAGAGGGTTGATATCGTCGTCTGGATTGTCTTGCGGGTTTGTCCCGTCTAGATATTCCTGACCATCCTCAACCCCTCCATTATCAGTATCTGCCACGTTCCATAGAGTGAACCAAACGTCAGACGTGAAATTTCCTCCGAAGCCGAAGCCACCGATACCGAAAATCATTGAACAACCAGTGGTATTCTCGAAATAGTTGTTGAGACCGTCGCCATCGGAATCTAGAAGATTGTGGCAGGGCTCTCTTGGGTCTGTAAAATTCAGAGTTTCTGATAGGTCATTGACGCCATCCCCATCGGTATCGTAGAGGGTCGGGTCGGATAGGTAACCCCATGCTGCTGTCAATTCCTCCCAATCTGCAAGGCCATCACCATCCGTGTCCTTGTAGTCATCATCACACCATGGGTCATTGGTAGCATTTGCAGAAGCATCCCAACACCAAGAGCCGTTGATGAATGAAATCGATGCTGCTCCTGATGGAGGTTCCGTATCAACTCCCTTCAGGAATGATGGTTCCTCCAGGGAGTCATAGCTGAACGGTGTCCGTGAACCATTGGCAGATACAAAGTAGGCCATTGGGGCGTTTCCCCTCCAATCCGAAGGATTAGGGTTTATTCCTTCTGTGGAGTTGATGGTCAGCGTATCGGCATCTGAATCCCAGAATATGATTGTGAAGACGAGTTCGAAAATTGATGTGCAGGGGTCGGTCTGTCCAGGGAATCCTTCGTCACCGTCACTAATCCCGCCCCCATCTGAATCGGAGACGTTCCAAAGCGTGCAGGAGTTGTTCTCCTCCCAATTTTGTAGCCCATCACCATCGAAATCACCCTCATCGTTTATCCTAGTTGGATCCGTCTCACCGGGATCAATCACACCATTGCCATTCAGATCTTCGTCGCCATCATCCAAATGGTCCCCGTCCGTATTGTTGCTCCTGGGGTCCGAACCCTGAGCCGGATCCCCATAGGAACCATTGTATTCTATTCCATCTAGAATTCCATCCGAGTCAGTGTCCGGAGATGTTGGATCAGTAAGTAATATGAGGCCCTCAAGGGAGTCATTAAGACCGTCACCATCGGTATCGTTGTTCTGAGGGTCAGTCTGGGTAATACCATCGACCTCTGCGGTAAAAATTCCACACCCGCCCGGGCCGAGTGATAGTACTGGATTGCAAGGCGACTCAGTTATCGTCATGTTGATCGGTCCGGGCCTGAAGTACTGTGTAGGTGGGAATGTCGTTCCATTCCTAGTCCCCCATGCAGGGTTGACGTACTCGTAAATGTTTGACAGGCCGTCTGAGTCAGGGTCCCCGTAAGTTCCATCTTGGTTTGAGTTCGAGGTTGGATCGAGGCCATTTGCTGCCTCCCACCCATCAGGCATCCCATCCCCATCAGTATCCCAACCATTGGGATCCTCATCTTCTAATCCGTCCCCATCATCGTCATTAGAGCTGCAATCGGCATCTCCATCGAAGTCCGGGTCATTAGAATCAACCATTCCATCGTGATCGTTGTCGAAGGTATCGGTGCAGATGTTTCCTACTGGATCCTCGTCTGCACCATCTGAACCAGAACCCTGGATCACTTGCATGGCACTCTCCTCGTCCCAGTTTGAAACTGGAATAGTGCCATTCCACCAAACACCATTGTCCAGGACGTTGGTGGTGGATGGCTCATCCCAACCCGCTGGAATTCCGAAAAGATACTCGTTCAGGTTCGTGAGGCCATCGGAATCGGGGTCTCCTGTGGAGCCGTTTTCTCCCGATGACGAAAGGGGGTCTAAGCCATATTGCCATTCCCATCCATCAGGGAGACCGTCGTTATCAGAATCCCAATCCTGTGGCTGGGTATTGATCAGAAACTCAATCCCATATGGAAGGCCGTCTGCATCCTGGTCGTTCACAGTAGCGGAAACCTCGAAGACGGCTAGTTGCATAGATGCTGCTCCGGTCATTAGTAGCAAGAAGGTCAGAAAAGTGGCTGATCTCTTCTTGGCCGGGGAGTCAGATTCTCCATAATCTGAAGTTACTAACTGCATGGATATCAGTCTCTTTTTGTAGGCCGCTAACTCCGGGTCTTAAGAAGAATGGAGCGTCGTTCGTACATTTGTTGACTATAATAGCTCGACATCGTCATCGTCGTACCTATCTATACTGCTAGATTCTTCCTCGACAGTGACTGGTGCGGGAATCTCAGGAGTGTTTTCTTCAATCTGGACATCATCTTCGGAGAGTGATTCCAGCATCCTCATTTGTGCCGCCCATCTCCTCCGATTGAGCCTGCTCTGAATCCCGGCAAACAGCAATAGAACGCTGACCAAAACCAGAACAAGAGTGATTGGTCGCGGGTGGGCCATTTCGTTTACGATAATATCGACGAATGAGCCGATCTCAACGATTGCCACGAGTGTAAATTTGGCAGTTAGTGACTCTGAGAAACTCTGCTCTGTATCTAGCGGGGTGGCAGTGACTGTGATTGGAATTGAGTCGCCATTGTTTGCTGAACTTGAAACGGAAATTTCGACTGTAAAGGTTGCCTCGTCAAATGCCTCAATTTCTATCAGAGGAGATCCAGAAAGGCCACCGATGCTCACATCCCAACCACCCTCGTCCACATCGGCTTCCAGTAGAACGGTCATTGGACTATTGCCCTCATTCTTCACCTTCATCTGGATGGAATAGTCATTCCCAGGGGCAAGTTTGGTATTCTGGGAAACCTGGACGATCTCCAGCATCGGTTGATCTGCTTCAATCTCAAATGTCATTGGAAGGTCGAAATATCTTGGTTCGTCTTCTTCTATGTCCTCAACAATTCTCAGATAGACAGTATGGTTCCCCACCTCTACTTCATTGGTCAGAGTTGCGCTGATGAAGACCTCGGTGAAGTCCCCGGGACCAAGGGAGACCCTAGGGACCGCTTCTCCGTCCGAATTTGTAATTCTGAAATCCCATTGTCCATACGCGGAGTTTCTATCGGTATTTTCCTTCAATGAAGCAGGATTTTGAAGCAGCCACCATGATGCAGCTTCCAAATCCGTCTCACTATTGGTTAATCGTGCTCTGAAATCCATTACGGGCCTATCCTGTCCGGGCGAACATAGAGCCACCTTCATGTGTCCTAGGGGCGTTCCATCACAATCCTGTGAAACCTCGCCCCTGATTCCATATGTTCTCTGGATAGTGAATGAAACGGTAGTTGTGGTGGAAGCATTTCCTCCGCTGATTACTTCTATCTCAATCTCTCCAATGTCATCATCCTCTCTATCTAGGCTTGGCTTCACCCCCAGAATCAGGACCTTGGTGCTGTGCCTCTCCAGAAGAGGAGTGTGGAAAGTTCCGTCCCCCTCATCTTGGAGTATCCTCTGGCCGGTTAGGTTATCGTGCAATTGGAAGATCGATTTTGACCTCTTCAGAATGTCAATCCTGAAGGTGTCTGCATCGAAACCGGTATTGAAGATCTCCAAAATAAAGGGGTTGAATTCCCCATACTCAGCAAATCTGGGGATGGTCGAATCAAGGGCTTCTCCTCTGGAAGAGTTCGCTATTGGTATTTTGTGATCCTCTGACCAGACTGAAACTACAGGGGGCTGATAGACGTCAATTTTCTCCACATTAAGTACGAGTGTATCCTGATGAACAACGGAAATAACTCCGTCCACATCCGCCTCGGCTACTGCTCGGATCTCAATCTTCTTCGGCATCCCGGTCAGATCATCTGGGGCAGTGAGTGTCACTGTTGGATTGATCACCGTGCCCCCGGAGCTCATCTCGTATCCTGCTGGTGAGTCGAACTCAACCAACCAAGAGCTGCCCAGATTAGTCAGAACCTCAAGTTCTACTGTCATGGACTTGGTAGAATCCCCCCTGTGGACAAGAACCATGGGGACGGGAGTGACCTTCCCCGGGGCGAAGTACTCTACTGAACGATCGAACCTATGCTTCAGTGAAACTCCAAACTGGTGCATCTCTATTGGTTCGTGCTCGATTTCTATTTCGTTACCACCGACATCCCTGACTCTGAGAAAAACGGTATACTCCCCTGGTGAAAGTCCACTATCGTAGGTGAAGAGGAATTTACCAAAGATTCCAGTGCTGGAATCCTCGATGTCCTCCATATCGCCGGTGATTCTTTCATCGACCTCATAGTTTCCGTCCGGGCCCCTCATGAGTATGTCAACTCTGGAGATGTCTGCCCTCCCAAAGGCACTGATGGCATCTAGGGAAAATTGCATCTCTCTGTCCTCGACAATGTCATTCGGGTACCAGTCTATCTCAGAACCCTCGGCAATGTTTGCGCCTTCTCTCTGAACTACAATGATGCTATTCATCAGTGCATTTCCATTTGCCTCCATCTTGGAGAATTTGTTTGGCTCGTTGTCGATGTTGTTGAATGCGACATCTGCAGAACAGCTAGACCCGCCGAAAGGGCTGTCGCTGCTGTCGCAACCCGACATGCTAGCTCTGACCCTGATAATCAATCGCTCGTTCTTCCCTACTTGGAAGGATTCGGAATTTCCAATTCCCACGTCGATGATCTCGTGATCGAAATCGCAACTGCTACCGAATGATGAGGAACATACCGAACCGGAGTAAGTTGTGGACCCGATGGTTCTCTCTGAAGTCATAACGGAAACTGTCCAATCGACATTTGAATTCTGAGAACCTTCTGACTTGAGGAATAATTCAACTGGAATGTAGTATGAGTCATTTGCATGGAACTTCCTACCAAAGAATTCCATCGAAGACATCAATGAAATGGTCATGAACTGGACATCGTCATCCAAGGCACTTGCTACTTCCTGATCCTCGTTACCTTCGGGTGGCTGGGTGCTAATCAGACCGTCCATTCCAGCAGTCTGGTTCTGGCCCGGTTGTACGAAGTATAACTTGTACAAGTTTGCGTCTGGAGCACTTTCGGAGGCATTGAATGATCTGTATTCGGGAAGTTCTGAAGTTTCCAAATCGAATCCAGTGGGAACCAGCATCAACAAAGCCAATGACAGTGAGACCAGTGTAGTTTGACGTACAGAGGAGTGGGGGTTGCTATTTCGCACGATTGTGCGCCGCATTCGGGATGTTAAAGAGTTCGGGAGTTTGGAGTAGCAGATGCGTCGGTTATTGCACGTTATCGTCCGCTCGGTTGAAATCGAAAGTCGGTGCTCGTTAGACTGCAGGGGTACCCGAGTTGGTCAAAGGGGCCGGACTTAAGCTCCGGTGCTTAGTGCTTCATGGGTTCGAATCCCATCCCCTGCACCA
>MDTG01206187.1_pt1 | contig 14973 bp, 23 predicted proteins | sample 811421 | NCBI WGS metagenome assembly MDTG01 (sample SAMN05326645, study PRJNA326480) | marine metagenome | isolation source: seawater | place: Pacific Ocean: South East | collected 2011
GATTTAGCTATGTGTATAACAAATCTTAAATGAGAAATTACAAGCTCATGTGCTACTTCAATATCCTCTGTTGTGTAAAACTCTTTCGTAAGCTCTAGCTCCTCTTCACGTGAGAGTATCGGTGTTGCATAAACCTGGGCCAAATACCTATCAAGGTCCGAACCAGGATTTGCTAATGCTAATGCATAACTCATGCTTATACTATAATATAACCATTGCTTATTGTAAAACAAATGGGGGTGTATATTACCACTATTTTTCTATGATTTTCAAGATGTTTGGACATTGCTTTGATGTAAAAGTTCATTAGAATATCACCATAGTATGAGCAATGTAGATCAGTTAAAAAAACTTCGAGAAGGCCTTCTTCTCCTTAGCCGTCATCGCGAGGTAGTTTTTTCTTTTCATGAAACTTTTGAGCATGTTGATGAACTTTTAGAAATAGTTGATGATTTGTTAGCTAAAGAGCCTAAGAAGCAACAAAAGTAAAAGTATTATTTTCAAATTCTTTGAACTTGAAACCCATTGAAGAGAACTTTTCTATTCCTTTAGTGTTTTCTAATCTATTCTTAATTAAAAATTTTGCCATTTCACCTCTTGCTCTTTTGGCAATTACTCCGACAACTCTTTCTTTGTCATTTGAAATAGAAAGAAATTTGAAATTGATGACTTTCATCGTTCCAGTATATTTTTTTATTGATGAATAATATTCTTCAGAAGCCAAATTAAAGAGAACATTATCCTTTGTCTCTGTTTTAAGATGATTGGCTATCTTATCGCCCCAAAATTCGTACAGATTTTTTTTATTGCCAACAGAATATTGTGTGCCCATTTCTAGCCTATATGGATTCATTTCGTCTGAAGGCCTAAGAACGCCATATATTCCTGAAAGTATTCTTAGTTTTTTGTTCATATACTTAATATCTTTATCGTCTAAATTTTTTGCATCTAAATGTTTAAAGACATCGCCCTCAAATTGAAAGATAGCTCTTTTTTCTTCAGCTGTTGAATTGCCCCAACTCTTGAATCGCTCCACATTTATTTCAGCTATGCTCTCGCTTACTCCCATTAAGCTTCTAATATCAGCTGTATTTAATTTGGCTAACTCTGTTGCTAAAAGGTTTGCTTCTTTTTTAAAAATAGGTGTTGTGGCATTTAAAATTATATTGCAGGCTTCATTGCTTAAGCGTTTTGCGGGTGAAATTACTATCATTTTATAATCCTGCGTTATTAAAATCTAAAGCTCTTTCAGCTCTATAGCTAGACCTTACCATAGGCCCTGATATTACTTCAAGAAAACCATATTTTAGGCCTTTTTTTCTGTAATTTTCAAATTGTTCTGGAGTTACCCATCTGTCTACGGGATGATGGTTTAATGTTGGTCGTAAATATTGCCCCAGTGTGACTATGTCTACTTTATGATCTCTTAAGTCTTCAAAGGTTTGATAAATTTCATCATCTGTCTCACCAAGACCGACAATGATGCTAGTTTTAGTAATAATATTTTTGTTTAGTTCTTTTGCAGTTTCTAATACCCTTAGAGTTTTTTCATATCCTGCCCTAGGATCTCTAATGGGATGTGTAAGTCTTTTAACAGTTTCGATATTTTGAGCAAATACTTTTATTGGTGCCTCAATAACTTTTTTAATAGCTTCCCTGGACCCATCAAAATCAGACGTAAGAACTTCTACTTCAATATTCTTATCCTTGATTTTTATAGCATTTACTGTATCAGCAAAATGTTGAGCGCCGCCGTCAGGAATATCGTCACGGTTAACACATGTTAAAACTATATATTTAAGGTTCATCGTTGAAATAGTATTTGCTATTTTTTCTGGCTCCTTTTCATCAAGCCAACCTTTTGGGTTGCCAGTATTAACCGAACAAAACTGACAAGCTCTGGTACAAGTGTCTCCCATCAGCATAAATGTGGCTGTCCCTCTAGACCAGCATTCTGAAAGGTTGGGGCATTTTGCTTCTTCGCATACGGTGCTTAGCTGTAAGCCCTTTACTTTATTTTTAATGTTAGTGTAGTTTTTATTTGCCTGATTAGCTGTCATTCTTATCCAGCTAGGTTTTTTTTCTCTATCAACAAGCGAATATGAATTTCCTTTCATGCCATCTTTTATGGATTTAACACCAGCATGATTGACTATTTTTACTGTTGGAATAATGTCTCTCATTTTTTTGTTATAAGTTTTTTATATTGTTCTATTAGATTAAATGTAAGGTCATCAATACTAATATCTATATATTGATTAAGATTACATGCCTGAACATCTAGACCACAAGGCCTTATTGTATTAAATATTGATAAATTAGTATCAAAATTAATACTTAAACCATGGTAGGAGTAATTTTTTCTTATTCGCATACCCACAGATGCTAATTTTTTAGTATTAATGTATATTCCAGGATCTGTAAGGTTAATTATATTTTGGAGCCCATAAGAATTTAAGGTATCTGAAGTTGTTTGCAAAATATTTCTAGTTAAATCAGTTGGCTTAAATGGCAGATATTTTAAATTGAGTATGAAGTAAAAGATTTTTTGTCCAGGACCATGGAATGTAATCTTTCCACCTCTATCTGTTTTAATTAGAGGGGGTTCTGCTTTTTTATCCTCTTTGATTTCTTTCTCGCTTATGCCAATGGTAAAAACAGAATTATGCTCTAACACCCATATTGAATGATAGTTTGGCTGCGATTCAACTAGTCGCTTCATATCTGCGACGCAGGGCTCATATTCTACTAAGCCTTTATTCTCTATTTTCAATTCCATCAGATTTTCTCAAGATTAGCATATGCCGTGACTAGCCACTTAGTGCCTTCAGAGTTAAAGTTAATTTGGATTCTAGAAGCGTTTCCCTGACCTTCAATGCTAAGCACAACACCCTCTCCAAAAACTTTGTGTCTTACTATATCTCCAAGGTTAAATGGTGTGCCTGAGTCTATATTGTCTGCTGCTGAAGCACCAAAAAAGCTAGATCTATAGGATTGTTTTGGTCTTATGAACTCAAGATAGTCATTTGGAATTTCATTTATAAACCTTGAAGGTGGATTATAAGAATCTTGACCATATAGTCTCCTAAATTCTGTATAGGTTAAATATAATTTATGTCTAGCTCGTGTTATGCCAACATAACAAAGCCTTCTTTCCTCTTCAAGCTCATTAATATTCTCAACAGAGCGAGAATGTGGAAACAAAGACTCTTCCATGCCAACCATGAAGACATATTTAAATTCAAGGCCTTTAGCTGAATGTATTGTCATTAACTGAACAGCATCATCAGACTTATTGGCTTGTGTTTCACCCATATCAAGGGATACCGAGCTTAAAAAAGCAGAAATATATGAACCATATTCAGATAAATCTTCATGCTTATTTAACTTTTCAAAAGATTTTACTGCTGAAATAAGCTCATTAATGTTCTCTACCCGTATTCGTCCTTTTTCCCCTGGTTCCTTCATATGATGATCAATCAAGCCACTTTGATTTATCACCATCTCAACAAATTCATCTGATGACAAATTATTTATAGCCTCTGCTGAACTTTCAATAAAATTAATAAAAACAGATATTGATTTTCCAGCTTTTCCTTTTATTAACTCAGATGAAATCATTTTTTTTGCTCCATTAAATAACGATGTTTCATTTTCTTCAGCAAAAGCTCTTATATTTTTTAAAGTTTTTTCACCAACCCCCCTTGACGGAACCCCAATAGCTCTTTCAAATGCATTGTTATCATTTCTATTGATAATTATTCTTAAATAACTCAATACATTTTTTATTTCTAATCTCTCATAAAATCTAACACCTCCATATATGACATATGGTATGTTTTGCCTCAATAAAGCTTCTTCAACTGCTCTTGATTGAGCATTTGATCTATATAAAACAGCCATATCTTTATAATGATCTCCTGCGCTAAAAATTCTGTGTGCATTTTCTGAGATAAAATTAGCTTCTTCTTCTTCGTTGTATGCCTCAAATATATCGATTTTCTCGCCATTATTTCCATCAGTCCAAAGCTTTTTCCCAAGTCTATTTGAGTTTTTTCCGATAACTGCATTAGCTGCATTTAAAATATTTGCTGTGGATCTGTAATTCTGTTCAAGCCTAACAATCTGAGTGCCTTTTTCTTTCGCAAACCTATTTATATTTTCAATCTTTGCTCCTCTCCATCCATATATTGACTGATCATCATCACCCACTGCCGTTGTAGTTGTATCAATGTCAATTAAGTTTTGTATCCATTTAAATTGAAGTGAATTAGTATCTTGGAACTCATCAATTAATATATGTTTAAATTTTTTTGTATATAAATCTCTAATATTTTTATTTGTTTTTATAAGTTCATAGGATTTTAAAATTAACTCTGCAAAATCTAATAAATTTTCTTTTGTCATATAGCTTTCATACATGGAATATATGCGTTTTAATATTTCAATATTAAAATCGCCCTGATCATCAACATCTTTAGCTCTCAGCGCTTCGTCTTTCCAAGAATTAATTTGCCATCTAACTTTTTCAGGCGGCCATTGATCTTCATCAATATCTTGTTCTTTTAAAATGCGTTTAATAATTCTTAACTGATCGTCACTATCTAAAATAGAAAACTCTTTTTCCAGCCCTGCTTCTTTAAAATGTCGTCGCAAAATTCTGTTTGATATTGAATGGAAAGTACCGCACCACATTTCAGGAATTGGTTGATCAAGAATAGATTCTATTCGTCCAGTCATCTCATTTGCTGCTTTATTTGTAAACGTGACAGCTAAAATGCTATGAGTTGAACTAGCATTAGCCTTAATAAGCCATGCAATTCTATGGACTAGTACTTTGGTTTTGCCAGAACCTGCTCCTGCTAGAACTAATAGTTTTTTAGATTCTGAAGTTACAGCTTCTCGCTGTGCTTCGTTTAGGTCATCAAGAATGAAAGATACGTCCATCTATTAGACAAACTTATTTTCTCTGAACCACAGGTTGAAAGCATACTTTTCTCCCTTAGTTACAGGCCTGCCTGCATGTAATGATTCTGGGTGAAGTTTCGTTGTTCCAGGAAGAATATTTTTCCATACTAACAAAGAGCCTTTTTTTGGTTTAACTGAAATATTTAGGTCTTTAAATTCAGTTGCTCCTCCTTCCTCTACATCATTTAGGTAGCCTAGTGCCGTATAAATTCTCTGGCCCCCTCTTTCAAGGTGCTTTCTTCCTTCTTCTGTTTCGTGATCAAAAGCATCATGATGATCGTTGTATTGAGTGCCTCCAGTATAATAAACAACCTGATAAGATTCTGCATTCTTTAAAGGAAAGCCGATGAGATCAGCAATCCTTTTTCCTAGGTCATTTGTGATATCTGAATGATTGTGTGCTACCCAGCAATTACTTCCTGTTCTGTTCTCATGATATATTCCTTCTTTTCCACCAATTGTTTTAGCTCTCTGCAATTTGCTATCTGAAGCATTAACAAAATGTGCACACTCTTCATCTGTAATAAAGTTTTCAATTACATACACCAGAGGGTCATCGTTATAAATGATTTTATTACCATCAGTTCGTATTGGTTTTTTAAATTCTTGTTTTATCGTTTTAGAAGGCTCTGTTGGTTGGGGGGTAAGTTTTTTATCAAGCCCCGCATTTACACCAATTATATAGAGTGCTCGCATAGATAAGGCAACACCAATCAAAGCAAAGATTAGTGCAAAAATAGATAATACTAGTGCTGCTATACCCACAAAGACATTATACGTTAATGCATTATAAAAGTTTAAAAGCTATTTGCTTTTTTAATGAATTCACCCTGAGCTTCTTTAAATTCTATTGAAATTTTTCTCACAAGCTCATCAACACTTGTGGTTTTTTTAATTGCATTTATTCCTTGGCCAGAACCATAAATATCTTTCCAAACTTTTGCTGATGCATTGCCACCAGAATTAAAATTCATTTTGGTTTTATCGGCCTCAGGCAAGTTAGATGGATCCATACCTGCTTTTTCAACTGAAGGGCTAAGATAATTTCCATGCACTCCACTAAAATAATTTGTATATACAATATCTTTTGCTGATGAATCTATTAACATTTTTTTGTAATTATCATCTGCATCAGACTCTTTTGTTGCTATGAAGCTTGTTCCTATATAGGCAAGATCAGCCCCCATAGCTAGTGCGCTTGCAACTGAATATCCATCTGATATTGATCCAGATAAAAGTATGGTGCCATCATACCATTCCCTTGTTTCTCTAAGCAGAGCAAATGGTGACAAAGCACCTGCATGTCCTCCAGCTCCTGCACACACAAGAATAAGGCCATCTACTCCTTGTTCAACTGCTTTTTGTGCATGTCTAGTGCTTATAACATCATGAAAAACAAGCCCGCCATAAGAATGAGCAGCCTTAACTAAATCTTCAGGAGGTCTTAAGGAGGTAATTATGATTGGTGCTTCGTGCTTTACACATGTTTCTACATCTTTAAAAAGTCTATCGTTAGAAAGATGACAGATTTGATTTACTGCGTAGGGTGCAACCTTTGCATCAGGATTATCTTCTTGATACTGGCCAAGCTCGTCTTTAATTTCTTTAATCCAATCTGATAGTAATTCCTGTGGTCTTGCATTTAAAGCAGGAAATGATCCAACGACTCCTGCTTTGCATTGAGCAATAACTAAATTTGGCTGTGAAATGATAAAAAGAGGTGCGCCAACTACTGGCACTGATAATTTATTTTTTAATATATCTGGCAACATTTTTCTTAAACTTTTATTAGCTTGTAATAGGAATTCATAAAGGATATCAAATAATTCAATGATGTGTTGCTATTTATTGCTTTAGTTTCTTAAGAATCCAAAAGCCTAACCATGTATTAAATACTGCTTTAATTGTAACCATAATTAATGCTGGAAATTGGTACCAAAAATTAAGCCAATCATTCCAAAACCACGAATAAATCCAGTCATGAAAAAATTGAAGCTTATCCAATAGAAAGGTCTTGGTGCTAAGAGTTAAAATTCCATAATCAGTCTGGGAAACAGTAATTAATATCCAGATAAAGAAAAATATTTGGAGAGGAGTTGTATAAATGCATAAGTATGCAAAACCTATCCCAAGTTGTCTGATCATTTGTTTAATTTTATATACTCAAGGATTATATTAACAGCTAAATTATTTTGTTGTAGCAGTTCGAAAGAAGAAGAAAAAAGAGAGTGTTGCACAAGATGAAAGGATGTGCCAAATCGCATGAGGCTGAAAAATCGAATCAGGGTTGCAATAAGGTTTTTCAGGGTAGCCTTGTAACCAAATAATCCAAGCACTAATGTAAAAAAGTATTCCTAACCAATACCAGGGAAAATATTTTTTATTTGACTCATATTTTTCATTGATAAATAGTGCTGGAACCCAAAATAAAATCACCCACCAGTACTCTGAAAAATTCGAAATAATCTCATTAGGAAATTTACCAAAAACTGCCAACACAGCAATACCAACAAACCCTGAAAGCAATCTTAAAGTTTTGCTATAAAAAGTTTGTAAGACTTCAGTGATAGTCCATAAAGATATGGATAGAAACCAGAAATTAAAGTTAATGCCAAGTTCTGTGCCCAAGTACCAACTTAACAAACCATATAAGCCTATAACTATTAAGTATGTTTTAAAGAACAAAGATTCACGCCAGTTTTTTATAGTAAAAATATTTACTAGCCATGGAATAGAAATCCACATTATCATACTGAGCCAATCTGCCCATTGGCCCCATGCTGTATGAGTTCCATGCATAAGCAATGATCCAGGCCCAAGAAAAAAAGCTGCTCCTGCATATGTTAATGCTGTGAGTGTTGGCCCATGAAATCTGCTTCCTTCAACTTTCTTTTCATTAGCTAGAATCCAGAACATAAATAGACCAGTTATCATAAAACCAATATTGCTCAAGGCGTTGGCAGGTTCTCTAAAAAATCCACCACTGATTCTTTCACACCATCTTGATATCTCTCCGATTGCATATCCTGGTTCAACTGATAAAAAATTAGTTGAAGAAGCAAGTAAGAAATAAAAAGTAAAAAACAAACCTGCGAAAGACAATGGAATGTAAAAAATATTTTTGTTCATAAATGTCTGTTATGTATTAAGTATATGTATGGTTTCTAATACCTATAGTTCTTTTAGGCTTATTCATTAAAAGCAGACTCTACGGAAAGGTGCTTGATTTCTCCATTTGCCATATTAAGCCCATTTGCTAGATGAGCATCTAAAGCACAAGCTTTTTCTAAGCCTGCTGAAGCTATCTTTTTTACAAAAGGCAATGTTGCTTGGTTCAAGGCTAATGATGCTGTTAGCGGAACTGCTCCTGGCATATTCGTTACACAGTAATGCACAACACCTCCTTCTACGAATACTGGTTTATCATGTGTTGTTGGCTTGCTTGTTTCAATACACCCACCTTGATCTATCGAGATGTCGACTATAACGCTTCCTGGTTTCATAACCTCGAGCATCTTTTTTGTTATGACTTTTGGAGCCTCTTTGCCTACCACATAAACAGACCCTACAACAAGGTCAGATTTGCTTATGACCTCTGTAATATTATCAGGCGTTGAATTGATATAAGAAATTTTATCGGTCCCATAACTGTTTTCTATATCTTTTAATTTGTCCTCTGAGATATCTAATACGTTTACATGAGCGCCTGAGTCTAAGCCTTTTTTAATTGCTTCTTTGCCAGCAACGCCAGCTCCAACAACTGATACTTCACGAGCTGCTATATTTTCAAAATCACCAAATAATGTGCCAATGCCTTTGTTTGGTTTCAGAAGAAAATACTGGCCAACGACTAAACTTATTTGTCCAGCTATTTTGCTCATTGGCGCTAAGAGCGGAAGACTTCCATCCTCTGCTGTAACTGTTTCATATGCTACTCCCTTAACACCTGTAGAAATCAGTTCTTTAGCATTTTGTTTGTTACCCGCCAGATGTAAATAAGTAAAAAGAATATGCTTTGGTGTTAAAAACTTATTTTCCTCAGGTAATGGCTCTTTAACTTTTACTATTAATTCTGAACTCTCAAAAACATCAGATGCACAATCTAATATTTGTGCACCGTGCGATTCATACATTTCATTTGTAAAGCCAATAGCACGACCTGCATCTTTTTCTACATAAACTTGATTTTCAGATGAGAGCTCGCCAACAGCATCTGGTGTAAGTCCTACTCTACATTCATTGTTTTTGATTTCTTTTGGAACGCCAATCTTCATGGCTATTTAATTCTAGGTTTTTTGACGATAAAAAAATCTTCATCGTCTTTGTCTTTCTTCTCTTTCTTTTCTTCCTTCTTTTCTACTCTAATTATTTTTACAACTTCGTATTCTAGTTCATCTTCCTTAACAGCACTTCCATCACAATTAATATTTTCCTCCTTCATGAAATTAGAAAGATCATCGGGTACTTCTTCATTATTCTTAGAGTATGTTTCTTGTAAAATACACGCGTATTCAGGAGTAAGCTTTGATGAACTTAAATTTACTAAGTTTGAAACTTGGCACCCGGAGATAAAAATCATTAAAAATAAAAATGGGATTATTCTTTTCATGTCTATATTTTAATCCCAATCACAGGTGTATTTAAAATCATATGGATGTAGTCTGCTTGAATCCCATGATGGGCCAACAGAAAGATATTTTACATCTCCGTCATTAGTAATGATTTTTGGTGGTTCAGATGCTGATTCGTTAAAAGCTGATGTGCTTGAATACGAATTTCCATACTTTGAATTGCTGTTAAAAATGCTAGAGCTAGACCAGGTGCTTGAATACTGCGAGCTAGAGTTATATATGGAGTCTGTTTTCCAACTTGGCCCAAGTTCACCAAGATATTCTCCATCTTCACCAATTATTTTTGCTCCTTCATATTTATTGCATTCCCAAGAGTTTACTTCTCCTCCTTTTGCAGCCAAAGAGAATAAAATAATTATTACAAATAATTTCTTCATCTTGCTTTTTATATTAAACATACTCCCATCATCACCAGACAATAAATTGAACCAATATAAGCAACTGTTCTTACATATGGAAAACTAGTTAGGTATACCAAACCATGTATACCCCTTAATATTAGCCACCAACATGCATATATTGAAACATCTTCTTTAGAATAAATTGCTAAAAGTATTAATGCGAAGAAGACTGGTAGACTTTCTTGTAAATTTTTTGATGCGCGCTGAGCACGTTTTAAAATAATAGACTCTTCGATTGTCTCGTCTCTCGTCGACATCATCCACGATAAATTTTTAAAATTTATAACCATTGGAATTAGCCATATTTGAAATAAAGCCAACAATGCTGCAATTAAAATATAGATTTCCATTTTTTCTCCTATGGCTGAGTTTTATATACATTCACGATAGTAACTCCAACTACGACTAGGAACAAGCCAAGAATAGTTTGCCAATTTAACGTCTGTTTATAAAAAACATAGCTAAGTAGTGCTACGGAAAAGACTCCTAAGCCGGCCCAAGAAGCATAGACTACTGATAAAGGGAGTTTTTGCGATACTTGAGCTAAGAAATAGAATGATATGCCATAAGAAAATAATAAAATTGCAGTTGGAATTGGTTTTTCAAAGTTATTGGAAGTTGGTAGCAACATAGTTCCTATTACTTCAAATAAGATTGCAACGAAAAGGGTTAAATAAGTAATCAAAATCAGAAAGTTTTAACTAATTAAAGATAATCTTAGGTTTTATTTACTTTGAGCAGCAAGAACACTCACAGCATTTGCAACAATCACACATAAACTAATTATAACTAACTTGTTTTTTTAAAAAAAGAGGACACCACTAACATAATGGTTCCGACTGCCCTCTTATTATTCATAAAGTTTTGTCTTTGCTAAATCAAAGCCCTAAATCAAACACTCCAGCATCTTCAAGTCTCTTCAACGCGATGTCCATAACATCAACATTGCATTCGCTGTTAACTTTTGGTGTCAGTGCCATAAATTTCATTGATAAATCCATCATTTTTTGTTCTTCTGCTGATACTTCGCTACCTGTTCCTATCATAGCCTGCTCAACTATTGAAAGATCATACATTGAGACTAAGGTTGCCCAATCTTCATCATCTGTAAGGAGATCACTGGACATATTAACGTAGCATTCAGCTTCTTCCTTTGTTACATGGCCCCACTCAACCTCTTTTTCTACCATCATAGCTTTATCATCTGCTCTAGAATCTTCACTTCCACAGCCGATTAAAAAAATAGCTGTTAAAGCCATCAAATAAAATTTTAAATTTTTCATATTTTTCTCCAGATTCTAAAGTTAATTCTTACTAAAATGCCATTCATATAATTTAATTTTATTGCATTCTTTTTTGAACAAGATCATAAAAATCTATGCCACAGTCAGTTGCCATTTTTGGCAATACTGCCATAGATGCAGCTGATACCTCTACCATTTTTTGTTCTTCTGCTGTTAAAGTTTCTCCTTGTCCTGCCCTAAATCCGATATCGTACTGCTCCTCCATTGTATAATCATACATTGAAACTACAGTTGCGAAATCTTCATCATCAGAAAAATTATCACTGTATAAATCTGCAATACATTCAGCTTCTTCCTTCGTTACACCGCCAAGTTTAAGTTCTTCTTCTGCTATCTTAGCTTTACCTTCTGCTCTAGAATCTTCACTTCCACAGCCGATTAAAAAAATAGCTGTTAAAGCCATCAAATAAAATTTTAAATTTTTCATATTTTTCTCCATTATTAAAAAATAAATACTAACTTCTTGAATTATAAAGTTCCATAAAATCAAAACCACATTCATCTCTAATCTGTTCAAGTGAACTCACCACTACAATTCCAAACTCTACTTCATATCTGGTTGGGTTTTCGCTTTCATATGCTGTAATAGATGGACTAGTTGCTTCTGCTACCATCCAATCCCAAAGATCATCATCTTCAATAGCATCACTCCAAATGTTAATAAAACATTCCGCCTCAAATCTTGTCATATCGCCATATTGCATCTCAAGATCTACCAGCACCTCTATGTCTTTTGCTCTTGGATCAGATAGATCAGAACATGAGGTAAGAATGAAAATAGTAATTGCAATCAAAAAGTTTTTCATAAGTTAAAAGTATAACTTATATTCCCTTTCTGGCTATTTTTATCAAAATCTATCTGGCAAACTTTTATAGGTTAAAAACCACAGCCCAAGGGAATTAACTTTAATGTTTCTAGTCCCGAGATCTCATAGTATGCATTTCCTGTTGCCCATATTTCTCCCTCTGCCGTGACATACACACTTATAGGGATAACTACATCTGGATTATTTTTGTTTTTAAGAAAAACTCTAGCTTCAAAAGCTTTTTCAAAAAATGCAAGTCTCGGCATGGTTACATTTTCAACTTCCAAAACATCTCCACACCTTTCATTAAGCAATTCAAGAGTATTTTTGCCTACAGCTTCTTCTTGAACGTCTGAAAAGGTTACAAACAAGAAAGCAATAATAACAAAACCAATTATGAATGAGAATATAGTCCCCAGAAATTCAGCCAGCAGTTGAAAAATAAAAGCTCCAAAAGCATATATTCCGTGGAGTATTTTTTTCACCAGTGAGAATAGTTTTGCTTTTAAATCCATTGATCATTTTTGGCTGTTAGGTCATTGACTACATCTCCAGTGTTACTAACGCCTTTAGGCTCAATTATCATGATTTTAGCTTCCTTGTCTGCATAAGGCTTATGTTTTATTCCTTTTGGCACAACAATCATTTCGCCTTCACTTAGTTCAATTGTCTGATCCTCAAATTCAATTCCCATTTTCCCTTCAATTACCAAAAAAGCTTCATCGGTGTCGTCGTGTTTGTGCCAAGTAAACTCGTTCTCTATTTTTACCAGTTTGAATTGATAGTCATTCATCTCTTCAATAACTTTTGGGGACCATTGGTCAGCGAATCCTTGAAATTTTGATTTTAAATTAATTTTTTTCATTTTTTTACCCAAGAAAGCATATCATCAACATATATCTCTAGTTTAGGTTTAAAGTCTTCAGGCTTATCCAAGCTGCAAATAGTAATATTGATATTCTTTGGGTCATCTTTAAGAGTGCAGGCTATGTGAGTTCCGCATTCTTGACAAAAATATCGAGCTCCTTGAGAAGAAGAATCTATTTTTTTGGTCTCGCCACTAATATATTCAAAACAGTCATTAGGAACCCTAACCCAAGAAACAAATGCAGCACCTGAAGTGCGTCTACATATAGAGCAATGGCAATTAGCAGAAGGATAGCTATTCGATTCAATTTTGTAACGAACCGAACCACAAAAACAACCTCCTTCTACAAACATCTCAATCTACTTTATCAACTATCCAGATAGTTCTTCAACAACATCAGCTTTCTGGGTCTGCGATCCAACGTCTGCAGCGATGGAGTTAGGAACAAGCATGGTCAAGGCGTAGTGGGCTATTTTCCATTCGCCATTAATAAACTGAACAACGCCAGTCCCTCTGCAGTGCCCTAACTTTTCATTGAAGAGGATCTCATCAAACCAACGCGTGATGCCATCTCCCTCCCAGTTTCGCTCTACTACGGTATATGTCCAGCCATGACCATCTTCAAATGCCGGTTTGGCATAAGCTTTGAACTCCTTTATAGTCCAGCGCTCTGTTTTGTCTGTTCCTAAAAAAATAGCGTCCGGAGTGTAACGAGCAAAGTAAGTCTTAAAATTACCTTCGTGGGCATCTTGATGAAGGCCATTTAACAAGTCTTCAAGAGCTGTACGCTGGCTATCAGCCGTCAAGGCATTATTAATTAATAAAAGAATAAGAATAGAAAGTATTTTTTTCATTTATTGATTCTACAATGATTTTATTGGCTTGCTGTTATGAATCACAAACACAACATAACCAATATTGGCTCTGGAATATCTGTTCCATCTACGTTTAAGAACACGCTGCCGTACCGGCTGCTGCCTTCGCGCAGGTTTTTGCCATCAAAGTTACAAAGCACACTGCCGTACCGGCTGCTGCCTTCTCTGATATTTTTTCCATCATAATTAACTAGCACACTGCCGTAGCGGCTGCTGCCTTCTCTTAGATTTTTGCCATCCCAATTGTAAAGTACACTGCCATATCGGCTGCTGCCTTCTCTGATATTTTTTCCATCATAATTAATTAGCACACTGCCGTAGCGGCTGCTGCCTTCTCTTAGATTTTTGCCATCCCAATTGTAGAGCACACTGCCGTACCGGCTGCTGCCTTCTCTGATATTTTGCGAAAGCAAACTGCATGAAATAAAGATAAAGAATAGAAATGCAATTTTTCTCATACTAACTATTTTACAAAAATTTAGTTTTTAGAGGATGGGTTACTTCCGTTTTTATTTACAGTATGAAATAGTTGAGCCAAAATTAAAGCCGTTTTCTAAATTGTTATCTGTTGTCTTCTAGAATTTTACAAGAGTAGAAACTTGGTTCTACATAATATGGTTCCCCGTCTAGGGGTCTCCAGGTTCTTTTAATTGAAAGATCTTTTTTGAATTCATCAAAAGTAATCTCTCTCCTTTCAGTATTTGGATTAACTGCTACCTCTTTGACAAACTCTCGAAAGAATACACTTTTGAAATCATCACTGTATTGGTGTGGGGTGGAACTTCCGTCACTACCATCCAGAGAGTTGTTAGATTTATACCAGATAAAAACGGGATTATCCCAACTTTTGTCAGGATCCTTGTTGAAACATTCGATAACTAAAAGTTTTTCATCTTTTGCACATCCTAATAAGAAAAATAGAGCAATAAGACAAAGTTTTAGGGAATTCATAAAAATATTCTGCCATAACTTGTTTTTAATTTCCCATTAGTTCACATAAGAGACCGCAACAAGTCATATCAAGACCTTATGACTTCCGTTAACACGAAAAAATAGACGAAAATTTTAAGGTAGTTTTTACCGGGGTTAAAGTTTAGAGATTTTTGAAACCCCCGCAGAA
>MDTG01420228.1_pt1 | contig 14973 bp, 13 predicted proteins | sample 811421 | NCBI WGS metagenome assembly MDTG01 (sample SAMN05326645, study PRJNA326480) | marine metagenome | isolation source: seawater | place: Pacific Ocean: South East | collected 2011
AAAAAAATTAATATTAACTCATGGCTCAAGGATAAAAAAGATATCTTCAAAATTTGATTCTATAGAAATTGAAGAGAAATTTCATCCAAGACCGGCTGTCCACCTCTTGGTCAAAGACACATGTAAATCAGATAATAAGCAATGGATATTTACTAACAATCACTTAATTAAGTATGTTCATGATGTGACACATATATCAAAAAATACTAAGAAGGATCATAAAATCTTCGTTTTTGCATTAAATCATCATATAAAAAATCATGAGAATATCTTTAATGCATTAAAAGAAGAATTAATTAATGCAAATATCCTACAAAAAAGTGCTGAGTTAGTAGATTCAAGATGGACAGATGTTTTTCTTCCTACTCTCTATGATTTAGATCTTGAGGAGATAAAACAAAAATTCCATCCCTACATTGATTATTTGAAAACTGAAAATTTCTCACGGGGCATTGGTTTATACTCTACTAAATGGTCATCTAAAATTAAGTTATGAAATATGGTGAATTGCTAGTCACAACTCCAATTGAAGAGACCTGGGCTTTAGGGGATTCAGAAAAATTAATATTTTTGGGTGAAAACTGCAAAACATTTAGTAACAAGAAATTACGAATCGATGTTCACAACAAGACTCTAAAAGATCCCTGGAGTGATAGGGAGTCAAGAAAACATTATTTTGAAAATACAGAAAAAATATATGAGAGAGCCCTCGAATATATCCACATAAATCTGAATAAGTATCATGGAATAAATAAAAGCAAACTTTATTGGCAAATTCTGGTTGGGCCCTGGTTAAAGATATTTATTAATAGCGCTTACCATCCTTGGGAAGTGATTAAGGATTTAAAAAAATCAAACTGGAATGGAAAAACTATTGCTATTAATAACCTTGAAGAAATTCAAAAATCATATGATATTTATGACTTCTATAAGAAAAGATTGACGCATGCATGGAATCACCATCTATGTTGTCAAATAATAGAAGAATTCTATGAAAGTGAGATATTTGATCATATTGAAAAGCCAAAAGAGCTTCTTATAGAAGAAAATTTCGAAGATGAATCTTCAACGGATTTTATATTAAATAAAGTAAAAAGATTCATAAATTTTCTCTCACACAAACTTAATAATCCCTCTTACTTCTTTCATAAGACTTACCTAACAAAGTATCATCAAATAGCTTTAGCTATAAAGTTAGGAGTTATGCCATTTTTTTCCAAAGCATCAATTAAATTAAAAAAATCTTCATATGATGAAAGTTTGAGAGACTCATTATCATCAAGCTCCAAAAACAACACATCTGATCCTTTCGAAAATTTTCTTTATAGTAAGATATTTAAATATATCCCCATAAATTATTTAGAGGGATATATAGAATCAAAAAATTATCTCTTGTCACGCAAATGGCCAGAAAAGCCTGATTCTATAGTTACAGCAAATTCACATTGGATTGATGACTTATTTAAATTGTATGCTGCCGAAAAAGTTGAAAATGGATCAAAACTAAAACTTATTATTCATGGTGGCCATGGTAAAGCCGCTTACTCAGATTTTGAAAACCATGAAATTACAATTTCTAATAAGATATTTTCATGGGGTTGGGAAGAATATTCTGCGAAGATAATAAAAGGTTTTTATATAAAAAATAAATTAAAAAATTCACCAAAAGATTATGCTCTCCAAGTTTTATTTTCTGAATGGCCCTATCAAATCTTGTTTAAGTCTGCTCCATCTTATGAACAGTTTGCAAAAAATCACATACCACAACAACTTGAATTTATCTCTAATCTTTCTCCGCATATAAGAAATAAGTTATTAATCAAACCGGCTGACAGAAATAATTCTTTCGAAGAAATAATATCTGAAAGATTTAATGATGTTAATTTCATATATCAACAAAAGCCTTTTAACAAATTAATAAAACATTCAAAGATTGTTATTCATTCATACAATGAAACACCTATTGTTGAAACGCTTGCAAACAACATACCAACAATTTCATTCTGGAATCAAGATCACTGGGAGCAATGCCCATCTTCAATTAAGATTTACAATTTATTAAAAGAAGTAAAAATATTTCATACTTCTCCAAGGTCTGCAGCACTACATCTTAATAATATTTGGGATAATGTTGATGAATGGTGGGATGATGTCAAAGTACAAGAGGCTGTGAAAAAGCATAATGATTGGTTTGCCAGAGAAACAGATGAGCCAATTAACGAACTAATTAAATTTATAAAGAGCTAAGTATGGAAATTGGAATCAAAGGCTCAGACTATATTAAGATTTATTTTTGGAGATTAATTTCATTGATAACCGGATTTTTATCAATGTTAATTGTGGTACCAAAGCTATCATCTAATGTCGAACTATTTGGGTTATATTCTTTTTGCTCAAGCTTTATTCTTTATCTTACATATGCCGACATAGGTTTTCTTAATGCTTCAACTAAGTTTGCTGCTGAGGAATATGCAAAAGGCAATGCCACAGAAGAGTATAAAATTTTTGGATTCACTTTTTGCATTCTAATGATAATGTTTATGCCATTCTCAATATTCATGATATTTCTCTATTTAAATCCTGAGTTGATTTTAGCTAATGCTAATGAAAACATTCTTTCAATTGCATCAAAATTTTTCTTGATAATTGGAATACTTTTACCTGTACAAGTATTTTTTCAAAGATTGATAGGCTTGATATTAATTATTAGGTTAAAGGATTATATTTTTTACAGAGTTGAGATTTTTACAAATTTAATAAAAATTGCTTCAGTTTTTTATTTCTTCAAAACGTCATACCTCATAGTTGAGTACTTTTTATTTATAACTCTGATGAGTATATTGAGTCCAATCATTGCAATTATTATTGCAAAAAGATATTTTGACTTTAATTTTAAAAAACTACTCTCAAGCGTTTCAATATCAAAGAAATATTTTAACAAGACAAAAGAATTAGCATTTACTTCTTTATTTCTCACTATTGGGTTTATTATTTTTTATGAAATTGATTTATTAATTATTGGCAAATTTATTGGTATAAAAGAGGTAGGTATTTATGCGATAGGTTTTACAATCTTGAATTTTTTAAGGAATATTACGAATATTTTTTATAGTCCTTTTTCTCAACGCTTCAACCACCTAATTGGTCAAAATAAAAAAGAAGAACTTTTAAAAATGATAAATAAAATATTTGACTATACAGTACCTCTTTTTATTTTTGGACATTTCATTTTATTTTTGTCAATTGAGAAAATAATTCTTTTATGGGTTGGAGCAGAATACATTGATTCAATTTTTATTACTCAACTATTAATAATTTGTTCATCTTTGGGCTTTGTAATTCAACCTGCTAATCATTATTTTGTAGCAACATTAAATTATAAATATCTTTATATCCTAGCTATTGTACTGCCTGTCTCATTTCTTATTTCAATAACTATTTTCATTTCATCTTTTGGCTTCGAGGCTCTAGCAATATCAAAATTAATTACGACTCTTTGTTTTTTTGTAATTTCACTTTTTGGTATTTTTGGAGCTATAGAGATTTATAAAATAATAAATAAATGGTTTCTACCTACTTTAGCAATATGTTTAGCATCATTCTTTTTAATGAGTTTCTTCATTGAGATGTTTAATTCTTTAAATAAAGAAGTTTATTATTTGATAGCTTTGGTTGTTATTATTGGATTAGTAATTTTAGCTGGATATTTCGTATTGCTTATTTTTCAAAAAGATAACAGAAGAGATATTTTTAAAATTTATAAAAAAATAAAAAGAGACATGCTTTAATTATAAATATACAATTAGCTATCTAAATGTTAGAAATAAAGATTCAAAATGTCTGAAAATAATAATTCAAAGCTAATTCTTGATTTAGGATGTGGTAACAAAAAAAGAGAGGGCACTGTTGGCGTTGACTACAATACGAGATTAGATGGTGATGTTAATCATGATCTAAATATATTTCCATACCCCTTTGAAGAGAATAGTGTTGATAAGATATACATAGATAATTGTATTGAACATTTAGACAGCCCAATGCATGTCATGGAGGAAATCCACAGAATCCTTAAAAAAGATGGTGAGGTCAAGGTTATAGTTCCTTATTTTAGGTCTCCTTCGGCTTTCCATGATCCAACTCATAAGACTTTTTATACTACTGAATCCTTTTCTTATTATGATCCTAACCATCCTATCTGCATAAGATATGACTATACTAAAGCCCACTTTAATGTTGAAAAAATAGTATTTCATGAACATTTAAATAATGGTTTTATAAAAGGAATTGTTGTTAAATTTGCCAATAAGTGGCCTAGGCTATATGAAAATGTATTTAGCAGCTTATTACCACTTCATGAAATATCATTTTATCTTAGAAAGATTTAGATTCTGAGCTTCTTTTTTATAAAGTGAAAAAGACTAAATTATCAATTTGTATTCCAACATATAACAGGGCAGTTCATTTAGCAAATTGCTTAGAATCTCTAACAAAAAATGAAGAGCGCTATTTAAACCAAATATCTGTATGTGTTTCAGATAACTGCTCTAAAGATGATACCGAGGATGTTATTTTAAAATATTCAAAGAAATTACCATTAATTTTTTCAAAAAATAAGGAAAATATTGGCATTCCAAGAAATTTTTTGAAAGTAGTTGATATGAGTGATTCAGAATATGTTTGGCTTATCGGAGATGATGATCTTTTTTTAGATAATTCTATTAAAAGAGTTTTAGAGTTAATAGAAAAAAATTCAGATGTAGATTTTTTTTATGTAAATTCATTTCACCTTGATACAAGCTTTATTGACAAATTTGAAAAGCCTTTTGATACAAAATATCTTCCAAAAGACATGGAAAGATTTTCTAAATGGGATTTTGACGGAAAGTTAAAATTTTTTGATTTAATTAAATCAAATGTGTCTTTTGATTTTCTTGGAGGTATGTTTTTGTCAGTTTTCAAGAAATCAAACTGGGACAATCATAAACACAATCTTAATCAAGAAGCGATTCATAGTGATAAGACATTTTCACATTTTGATAACACATTTCCTCATTTAAAAATATTTTCAAGTGCCTTTTCCAGTTCAAATGCATATTTTAATTCAAAACCTATGAATGTTTGCTTGACTGGAGCAAGAGAGTGGTCGCCAATGGAACACTTTGTTCGAAATATAAGATTAATTGAGGCACTAGAATCATACAGGAAGAATGGGCTTCCATTTTTCCAATATCATTTGTGCAGAAATTCAGGGTTATCAAATTTTGTTCCAGGTTTTGCGTATATGCTTTTTAACAAAAAGATTTCAGGATACGAGCACATTGAAAATCCTTTAAAAATAATTCTTAAAAATTCTATTTATCCTAATTTCTATATATCTATATTTAGATTTATAATTAGGAAAATTAAACAAATTTTTGAATGAAACATTTCAATTTTTAGGGGAAAAATAATGACTATACAAACTAATACCAATGTGATTTCAAGATGCGAAATTTGTGATAATGAGGACTTAGTTTCAGTTCTAGATCTAGGAATGCATCCCATGTGTGATGACTTGGTAAAAGTTGATGATGAAAAAGTTTGCAGTGATTACCCTATAGAAATATTATTTTGCAAACTCTGCAATACTGCTCATCAAAAATATCAGGTACCCAAACATGATTTATTTCCAGTATCTTACCATTACAGAGCAAGGTTTACGGCTGATGTACTAGAAGGAATGAAAGGCCTTGTTGATTCGTGTCAAAAGCAATATGGGTCATTAGAAAATAAAAATGTTCTAGACATTGGTTGCAATGACGGCAGTTTATTGAATTTTTTCAGAGATAAAGGAGCCAATACAATTGGCATAGAGCCAACTGGAGCATCTCAAGATGCTATTGATAATGGTCATAGTGTAATCTTTGATTACTTAACTGAGGATGTTGCTGAAAAAGTTATTAAAGATTATGGCAAACCAGATTTCATTACCTTCACAAATGTTTTTGCACATATTGAGGATCTAAAAAGTGTCTTAAGAGCATTGAATAAGTTAAAACATGCAAATACAAAAATTATTATTGAAAATCATTACCTTGGAGCTGTACTCAAAGGTAATCAATTTGATACTTTTTATCATGAACATCCAAGGACATATAGTTTCTCTTCATTTAAATTCATGGCCAAGTCACTTGGCCTAAAAATTGAGTGTCTTGAATTTCCTTCAAGATATGGAGGTAATATTAGGGTATTTATGGGCAACGAGAGCACATTACATTCATCTATAAATATAAGTGAGCTTGAAAAAATTGAAAATAATTTTTTCAACTCTTTCGATTCTTTAAATAAAAATATTCAATCATGGCTTAATAAAAAAGGTTTTGAAATAGATCAGATAATTAAAAATTATGGCCCAATGCAAGCTAAAGCATTCCCAGGAAGGGCAGCAATACTTGTTAAGATGCTTAATTTAGATGTAGATAAGATTTCTAAAGTCTATGAAAAACCAGGTTCATTGAAAATAGGACATTACCTTCCTGGGACAAAAATTCCAATTCACTCAGATGACGAGTTACTTAAATCTGATGATTTAGATAAGCCAATTTTAAACTTAGCTTGGCATATTTCCGATGAAATTGAGAATTATCTTAGAAATAATAATTTCACTGGAGATATAGTTCATATCCTGTCTAATGACGACTTTTAAAAAATAAGTTTTATGAATTCATAATGAGAAATATAGGAATTGTTGGGAGTGGCAGATGGGCAAAAGAAATATTAAAAATTTTATACGACATTTTTGAAGACAAAATTTTAATTAACATCTATACAAATTCTAATAATAATCATATGGCTGATTGGATCAGAGAAAAAGATTATAAAAAAAAAGATATTAATATACTTTCATATCAAAACATAAATGACAATAAGTGCGATGCCTATATTATAGTAAATTCAGCGAAGGATCACTTTGATGTCTCAAAGAAAATAATAAATTTTAAAAAACCACTGTTCATTGAAAAACCAATATGTTTGTCAATGCCTGATGTTAGAGAACTAATTGAGCTATCTCAAGAACTTAATGTAACTTTTGGTACATCAAATATCTTTTTATTTGCTAAATATGTTTTAGATTTTAAAGATAGCCTACTATTATCTAAAAAAATTGAATCACTGGACTTTATTTGGTCTGACGCATCAACAGAAACTAGATATGGAGAAATTAAAACATACGATCCAAGCTTACCAATATTTAAAGACATTCTTCCTCATGTTTTAACAATAATTATATTTTTATTAGATTCAAAAGATATTTTCTTCAAAAATATGTGTTATGAAGATGGAGGTTCAAAATTAAAATTAATTTTTGTCATTCAGGAAATTACCTGCTGCATAACTCTCGCTAGAAATAATTATTGTAGAGAAAGACTAATCAATGTTCAGGGAGATAAATTTTTTTCTCTTGATTTTTCAGAAGAGCCAGGATCAATGAAAATCAATGGGAAAATAAAAGATATGAATGGTAGTTGGTTAAAATCAGAGTCTCCTGCAACCAAAATGCTAAGATCTTATTTTGACTCTATCTTTTCTGGCTCATATCTTGATGAAAGGATCATACCAAACAAGGATATTTATAAACTAATAGATGATGTTAATGTTGTTTATAAGGATGAACGAATTAACTTTATCAAAAGTAAGATATCAAACGGAGATCTCGAATGCGAAAATTTTCAATATTGTATGAGAGAGTACCTCCTTGAAAATTCTTTAGTAAAATTTGAAAATATTGATTCAAAAATTGAAGACTTTAAAAGTTCGGTCAGGAACAATTCAAATAATTTTAATCATATATTAGACAAAGAGCTCTCAGCATTTGTTAGAATGCATATTTAACTAGACAATATTGGGGAATAGAGATGAAAGTAGTTATTTTAGCTGGTGGCTATGGAACAAGAATTAGAGATGTTGCCGACGATATACCTAAGCCAATGATACCTATAGGACCTTATCCCATTGTTTTACACATCATGAAATCATATGCCCATTTTGGCTTGAAAGATTTCATTTTATGTCTTGGATACAAGGGTAAAGATATTAAAGATTTTTTTCTAAATTATGAACCATTTACAAGAGACTTTACAATTAGTTTTGGAGAAGATGGAAAAGTTCAATACCACAGCAATCATCGGGAACAGGATTGGAAAATCACGCTTGCTGATACAGGCCTCAATTCAATGACTGGTTCAAGAATATCTAAAATAAGAAAATATATCAGTGATGATACATTTATGCTTACATACGGCGATGGTGTAAGTGATATAAATATTAAAGATTTGTTAGATTTTCACAATTCACACGGTAAAACATTAACGGTAACAGGTGTTAGGCCTCCTGGAAGATTTGGTGAAATGGTATCAGATAAAAATGGTGTAATTACTGAATTTAATGAGAAACCACAGGCTACGAAAGGAAGAATATCAGGTGGATATTTTGTGGCTAACAAAAAATTATTCGATTATCTTGATGACAGTGATGAGCTTGTTTTTGAACAAGAACCAATGAGAAATATTGTTAATGATGGTGAAATGGTTGTTTATAAACATGATGGTTTCTGGCAACCAATGGATACCAGCAGAGAGTATCAATTGCTAAATGGATTATATAAAGAAAATAAAGCTCCATGGGTTTATTATGATGAATGAATTATCAATTTATAAGAATAAAAAAGTTTTTATCACTGGACATACTGGTTTTAAAGGATCTTGGTTAACATTAATTTTGAATCAAATTGGCGCTAATGTTAAGGGTTATTCCCTTGAACCAAATACAACACCAAATCATTTCAATCTTCTAGAATTATCTGATTGCATTGATAATGTTGAGGGCGACATAAGAGACTATGATAAATTATACAAAAGTGTGAATGAGTTTCAGCCTGAGTTTATTTTCCATCTTGCAGCACAACCTCTTGTAAAAGAATCATACTCAAATCCTGTCGATACGTTGAATACTAATATTATTGGGTCAGTAAATGTTCTTGAAGCTACAAAAAATTGTGACTCAGTCCGTAGCCTCACATACATAACATCAGATAAGTGCTATGAGAATGTAGAATGGATATGGGGATACAGAGAAAATGATAGACTTGGTGGTCATGATCCATACAGTGCTTCAAAGGGCGCAGCTGAATTAGTATTTTCATCTTATCAAAGGTCATTTTTTGATTCTAAAGAGAATTTTGGTGCAGCATCCGCAAGAGCTGGAAATGTCATTGGAGGTGGAGATTGGTCTGCTGACAGAATAATACCTGATTGCATTAGAGCAATTGAAGATAATAAACCAATTATTTTAAGAAATCCAAATTCAACGAGGCCATGGCAGCATGTTTTAGAGCCTCTTTCTGGATATTTGCTTTTAGGTGCAAAGATCTATGAAGATCCTAATTCTTTTTCTGGATCATGGAATTTTGGTCCTAATAATTCTGAATTTATGGATGTTATGCATGTTGCATCTAATATAATTAAATTCATGAATAAAGGCTCTATTGAAATTTCAGATGCTTCAAATAACATGCATGAGGCAAATTTACTTCAACTTAACTGCGATAAAGCATCTCAATTTTTAGATTGGCATCCAAGATGGGATGTAACTAAGACAATTGAAGAAACTGCTAAATGGTATAATGAATTCTTATCAGGTGCAGATATGAAAGAAATCTCAATAAATCAAATTATCGATTATTTTGATGGAGAAATTCAGTGATTGAGGGGGTTAAAATAACACCACTTAAGCAATTTTTTGATGAACGTGGGAAAGTTATGCATATGATGAAAAACAATTCTCCCGTTTTTGAAAAGTTTGGTGAAATATATTTCTCATGCACTAACCCAAGTGCAGTTAAAGCTTGGCATCTTCATACAAAAATGACTTTAAACTATGCGGTAGTTTCTGGAGCAATTAAGTGTGTTCTCTATGATGATAGGTCTGGGAGTAAGACTAGAGGACAGATTGATGAATATTTCATGTCACCAGAAGACTACTATTTACTTACTGTTCCACCCCTTATATGGAATGGTTGGAAAAGTATTGGTAACAATACTTCTATAGTTGCTAATTGTTCAGATATCCCTCATGATCCCGAAGAGATTAAAAGAATGTCCATAAATAACTCGAAAATAAAATACGATTGGGGCATAAAACACAAGTAAAACTCAATGAAAATTCTTATCACTGGTGCTTCAGGTTATCTCGGCGGCAGACTAACTGAATACCTTTATGAAAGATATGATTTAAGACTTGCATCAAGAAACCTTGAAAGATTAGAGTTACCATATGCTAACTCAGTTGAATGTTATAATATCGATTGGGATGATCAAAAATCAATAGAAAAGTCAGTAAATAATGTTGAAGTTGTGGTTCACCTTGCTGGTCTAAACGCAAAAGAGAGTTTACAAGACCCATCTAAAGCAATTGAAATTAATAAAGATAATACTCAAAAAATACTTGAATTCTCAATAAAAAATAAAGTAAAAAAATTTATTTACCTTTCAACTGCACATGTATATTCAAACCCGTTAGAAGGAGATATTAATGAAAGCTCTCAAACATTTGGGGATCATCCATATGCTACTTCTCATCTTGATGGAGAAAAAGTATTACTTAAAGAACATAAGGAAGGACGTATTGAAGGTATTATAATTAGGCTTTCAAATGCTTTTGGTTATCCTATCTTGAGGGAAACAAATTGTTGGATGTTGATAGCTAATGATTTGTGTAGACAGGTAATTTTAAATAATAGTATGAAAATTAGATCAAACGGTAAACAAAGAAGAAACTTTATATCAATTTCTAATACAGTAAGATCAATAGAACATTTTATAAAAATGCCTAGATCTGATGATCCAATATTTAATGTAGGTAGTCATTGGAATCCAACTATAAGGGAGCTAGTCGAATTAATTTCTTCAAGATATAAATTAATAACAAATAAAAATCCAAGAATTGAATATGAAAAATCAGTAGATAATAACTCAGTTAATTTAAATTATAAAATTGATAAATTGCTTGAATCTGGCTTTAAATTTAATTCACAATATTCGAAAGAGTCCGAAATTGATTGTTTGATTAAAAAATGTATTGAGTTTTATGGAAACTAAAAAAGAACCACTTGTTTCAATTATAATTCCAACTTTCAATAGACAAATTCAACTAGAATTCGCTATTAATTCTGTTCTAAATCAAACATACCAAAATTGGGAATTAATAATTATCGATAATAATTCAAGTGATGGAACGGAAGAATTAATCGCAAATTTTAATAATAAGAATATTACAATGATTAAAATTAATAATAATGGAATTATTGCCGCTTCTCGTAATAAAGGAATTAAAGAGGCCCAAGGAAGTTATATAGCATTTCTTGATTCAGATGATTGGTGGTTACCAAATAAACTCAAGATTTGTATTAAAACAATACAAAATTCTGAAAGCTCCATTGATTTTATCTATCATAGTCTTTACATTTCCAAAAACAGAAGCAACATATGGCAACCAAGGCAAATCTTTGCAAGAAAAGTTAAAAACCCAGTCTATGATGATTTGATTTTTAATGGAAATCCCATTGCAACTTCGAGTGTTGTTGTATCAAAAGAGCTTATAAAAAAAGCTGGTCTTTTCAGTGAAAACGAAAATTTAATAGCTGCAGAAGATTATGATCTATGGTTGAGAATGTCAAAGCTTTCAAATAATTTTTTTGCTATTAGAAAGCCACTTGGATATTGGTTTTTTGGAGACAATACCTCTTCGCCAAAACTTTCGCTTACTCATTTAAAAACGATAAAAAGACATCATCTAGATTCATTTATTACTAAAAAAAAATGCAAAATGCCTTCTTGGTGGCTTTATCATATGGGTAGAAATCATTATTTAAGTAGAGACTTTAATTTTGCTAAATTATACTTAAAAAATATTTTATTTAGGAGAACGTCTTTAATTGTTAAATTGAAGACGATATATATGATAATTAACATTTATTTTAAGAAAAAAAATAATGAGTACATCAAGCCTTAATCAAAATTTACTGAATGTTACCTTCTTGATTGTATTTGTTTTACTAGTAGTTTTTGATCTTACGGTTTATAAATTTATATGGGGCATTGAAGCAATTTCCAGAATTGCAAATTTATTTATTTTGATACTGTTTACTGTTTTTTCTGCAATTTGCATCTCTACAATGAAGATGCCAATAAAGATTTGGATTTTTATAATATTCCCAGCTCTATTGATGTTTTTTTCTACATTCATAAATGTATCAAGGTTTGCATACCAAGATACTTCAATAATTTCGTTTTATGGAACTCTTCTTCCAATAGTAAGTTTGTTGTCAGTGCCATTTTTAATGAAGCTTAATGTCATAAATACTGAAAAAATTTATTCTTACTATTACAAAGCTATTTTAATAATAGTTAGTATCAGCTTGATTGAGTATTCATTAATTTTTACTGGATATTTAACGCCAACATTAATTACAACTAGCGGTGGAAATTTCTTGGCAGCTAATTTTTCGATACTTTTTGACTTAGAGGATAATATATTTAATGAAACAGATTTTTCTTTAAATTTTTACGCTGCTATTATTGAATCAGGCACTCTTGCAATGCTAATCTTGCCTGCTCTCATTTATGCTATATATAAAAAATTATTTATAGGATTTCTTATACTTTTATTGTCTATCTTTGCAACGAATTCATTAGGTGGATTTATGAGTCTTGCTGTATTTGCACTTATTTATCCCTACATCGAAACAAGATTGGTACAACAAAAGCCAAAAACTGGTAAATCAATTTTTATCTTCATATATATACTAGTATTAATCTCTCTGTCAGGAATAGTGATAAGTTTTTTAATTGATTACTACAATACAAAATTTTTGACAGCAGGCCCAACTACAAGTGAGGCAACATCAGGATCAACAAGAATAAATAATATTATTATGTTGTTCTCCAACCTTCCAACAATACTTATTGAAAATCCGATAGGATATACTTTATCAACTGATTCTAATAAGATCCTTTCAGGTAGTTTTTATGGGTTCAATATTGGACTTGGAATATCAATCTACAATGGAGGTTTTTTATCTCTATTAGGATATGTGATGTTAACACTTACCTTCGTTACAGCTTCAATAAGAACTCTTGTCAGAAAAAATATAGATATTAATAAAATAATTGCATCTACATCATTACTAGTATTGTTTCCTTTCTTTGTTCAAAGAGGATCAGTATTTGAAACCTCAATTCTTATTTTGCTCACAACTCCATTTGTTGTTGAATTTCTGAAAGGCGAAGATTATTCAGTCAAATTAAATCAGAAAATTAAGACATGAAATATCTTGTCACAGGTGGAGCTGGTTTTATAGGATCAAACTTAGTGGAAAAGTTACTATCAGATGGGCACGAGATAATCGCTATAGATAATTTAAGTACTGGATTTATAGATAATATATTTAACTCTATCGATAAAATAAAATTTTATGAAGAAAATATCGAAGAGTTTGATTTTATCAAAGCTGAAAAAGTAGATGTTGTTATTCATCTTGCTGCTCAAGCATCAGTTCCATTATCAATTGATAATTTTGAGGAAAGCTCCTCATCAAATATGCTTGGGACAATTAAAGTTATAAATTTTTGTAAATCTAATAATATACCCTTAGTGTATGCATCATCTTCAGCAGTTTATGGCGATCTAGATAAAGGTAGTGATAGTGAAAATAATGTTGATTTATTGTCTCCATATTCAGCTGACAAGTATTTAATGGAAATTTATTCACAAATCGCTCATAAGAATTATGAGATGAGTTCAATTGGATTGCGATTTTTTAATGTTTATGGACCAAAACAAGATCCATTAAGTCCATACTCAGGAGTGATATCTATTTTCATTGACAAACACCTAAAAAAAGAGCCAATTAAAATTTATGGAGGACATCAAACAAGAGATTTTGTATACGTTAATGATGTTATCACTTGTATACTTAAGTCAGTTGATTTGGTTTTAAAAAGTAGAATTTGTGAAACTGTAAATGTTTTAACTGGTAAAAGTATCTCCATAGAAAATCTTGCAAACAAAATATCAGAAATATCAGAATTCCAACCAAAAATAATCTATGCTGATTTACCTGAGGGTGATCCTGAGAAATCTGAGGGTACTGTGGAAAAGATGCTCGATTTATTTGAATTGGATATTAATAAATTTGTTGATATTACAGAAGGCCTAGATAATACAATTTCATATATAAAAAAAGTTAATAATTAATATAAGTTATAATGCGCATTAAATTTTGAGTGCTTAATATGAAGAATGTATATGATTGGATTATTGTTGGCGGCGGAATAGCTGGCATTTCTGTTGCTGAGATTCTTACCCGCGAGGGTAAATCTGTAATGTTATTGGAAAAAAATAGTTCTCTTGCATCTGAAACAAGTAAAGAATTTCACGAATGGTTTCACTCAGGTGCTTTGCATACTCTTGCACCAGATAATCTTTTAACTCTGAGATATTTGTTAGGTTCAGCTGATGATCTTTTTCAATATTATGGTAATTTTAAATCAATGAACCTCATACCTTCAGAGTCAGGAATTGAGATTAAAGATAACGGCTGGTTTAACAACAACTATATTACATATAAATTTAAAAAACATTTATGGAACCCAATATGGCTTGGCATGGTTTCAAGATCAACAAATATCATTGACATGATAGATAGTCATGATTGGTTAAGAAGAAGAGCTGGTTCAGAATACGGAAGTTCAAAAGTTAAATTTAAACATTGGTTTTCAAACATAAACAATCAAGTTACATCTAGAGGAGCTTTTTTTGAAAAAGAAAGCCCAGATTTCACTATGAATTCCAGAGTTTTAATTAACGATTTGTTGTCTTCAAGTATTGAGAATGGCCTTCAGGTAGAGCTTAACGCAAATGTTGTTAAAGTAAATG
>MDTG01315951.1_pt1 | contig 14971 bp, 9 predicted proteins | sample 811421 | NCBI WGS metagenome assembly MDTG01 (sample SAMN05326645, study PRJNA326480) | marine metagenome | isolation source: seawater | place: Pacific Ocean: South East | collected 2011
GACCTCGTCGTGCTCGACGAGTTCCACGAGCGATCGATCGACGCCGACCTGCTCTTCGGAATCCTCCGCGAGCGACGGGCGCGGGTCCTCGTGTCGAGCGCGACGCTGGACGCGGGGGCCATCGGCGATGCGCTCGACGGCGAGGTGTTCGAGGTCGACGGCCGGATTCATCCCGTCGCGATCGAACACCGACGCGCGCCGTCCGCCGAACCGATCTGGGACCTCGCCGCGGAGGCGGTGCGCGAATCGCTTCGCGAGGATGCCGACGACGGCGACCTCCTGGTCTTCATGCCGGGACGCTTCGAGATCGACCGCACCATCGCCGCATGCCGGCGAATCGCCGACGGCGTCGAGGTCCTTCCGCTCCACGGCGGGCTGCCGGCGGCGGCCCAGGACGCGGCGGTCTCCGGGAGGGGCGGGCGGAGGATCATCGTCGCCACGAACATCGCGGAGACATCGATCACCATCCCGCGGATCACGACCGTCATCGACTCGGGGCTGGTGAGGATCTCGCGTTTCGATCGGGAGCGGGATCTCGATCGACTCGTCACCGAACCGGTGTCGCGGGCTTCCGCGGTGCAGCGTGCGGGCCGTGCCGGTCGGGTGCGGCCCGGCCGGTGCCGCCGGCTCTACACCGAATCCGAGTTCCTTCGTCGCCCCGCCCACGAGACGCCCGAGATCCGTCGAGCGGACCTCGCCGGACCGATCCTCCGTCTCCGCGTGGCGGGATTCGATCCCGCTGTCTTCCCGTGGCTGGATCGGCCGGAACCGCTCGCGGCTGCGCATGCCGATTCCGTGCTGGAGTCCATCAACGCCGTTCGAGACGGGGGCGCGACCGACGACGGGCGTCGGATCGCCTCGATGCCGGTTCCGCCGCGAGTCGGTCGTTTCCTGCTCGACGCGGGTCGGCTTGGCGGCGGTCGGCTCGCGGCCGCCTGCGGCGCGATTCTCGGTGAACGCGAGGTGGCGCCACGCGGATCGGCGGGACTTCTCGCGAACGCCCTCGCGGAAGGCGACCCGCGCAGCGATCTCCTCGCGCGAGCCCGCATGGTGCTCGCCGGGGATCGTCGAAGCCCCGGAATCGATCCCGGCGCGATGTCGGACGCGATCGACGCGTCGCGGCAGCTGGAACGACTCGTCGAGCGCGATTCGGCCGTCGAAGGCGGAGGCGGTCGCGTCGATGCGATCGTGGAGGCGCTGGTCGCCGCGTTCCCGGATCGCGTGGCCTACCGCCGTGACCGGAACCGGGATGAATGCGTGCTCCCGGGACGTCGGAACGTCGTGCTGGGTCGTGGCAGCATCGTCCGGGGCGAGGGTTTCGTGATCGCCTCCTCGATTCGCGGTGCCGAGCACCGGGGGCGGGGCACGACCGTGATCGAACTCGCGACCGCCATCGACGAGTCACTGGTCCGGTCGATCATGGGTGAACGGTTCGGAATCGAGGACCGGTTCGCGATCGACGTCGAGCACGGACGGGTCGAACGCATCGAATCGAGGACCTTCGACGGCCTGCGGATCGACGAGCGCCGTTCCGGCATCGGCGAGCCGGAGCGGGCGGCGGCGGCGGCGTGTCTCCTCGAGGGGATCGAACGGGGGGAGATCCGCATCCCCGGATGGTCCGACGACGTTCGATCGTTCATCGATCGCCTGGCGCGGGTCGCGGAATGGTTCCCCGAACGAGGGATCGACGCGCTCGGGACGGAGGACCTCGAGGTCCTTCGCGCGGAGATCGTCGGCCGGAGGCATCGGATCGCCGACCTCCCCGGACCGGCGCGGGTGCTCGAGATCGTCCGGTCCGCGCTCGACTGGTCCGATCTCGAATTCGTCGATCGAATGGCCCCGACGAGGATCCCGCTGCCGAAGGGCCGTTCGATGCGGATCGAATGGCGACCGGGCGAGCCCCCCCGTGGATCGGCGCGCATCGGGGATCTGGTCGGCGTCGTCGGCACGCCGTCGGTCGCGGGCGGGAGGGTTCCGATCGTCCTCGAGATCCTCGCGCCGAATTCCCGTCCCGTGCAGATCACCGACGATCTCGAGGGATTCTGGAAGAACACGTATCCGGAGATCCGGAAGGAACTCCGGCGCCGGTATCCGCGACATCCGTGGCCGTGAGCAGGCGGCGCCCGGCGAGGCACGATCGCCACGCTTCATCCGTTACACTCCGGCCCGCGATCCCCGCATCAACACGAGAATCGAATCGATGCTCGACTTCCTCAAGTTCGGTCGAAAGCACAAGGGTGGACCCGATTCGTCCGGATCGCGAAGCTTCATTCGCGGCACGCCGGACGGACATGTCACGGTGGTGAACCTGGAGCGGACCGGCTGGGCGATCGATCCGGACGGATCCGGCCGGTCGCCGCTCGACGTCCGCCCCGCTTCCGGACGCGAGGTCTTCGACGAGAAGGATCACGAGGACGGACTCCGCGGTGGTTTCCTCCGGCTGGGGCGGGAGAGCACGGAGTGCCGACTCCTCCGGTCCGCGATCGATCGGCGCACGCCGGTGATCATGGTCTATCCCGGGGTGGCCCGGATGCGCGGGATCGCCAGCGAACTCTTCGAGGAGTTCCTGAAGCGACGTCTGAAGGCGGAGAGCCGGGATCTCGATGCGATCAAGATCTACGCGTCGCCGGTCCGTCCGACGGCGCATCGATTCGTGCGGAAGTTTCGAGGCCTCGGCGCCGACCAGGTGGTCTGCAATCTCAGCGGCGAGGCGTTCAAGTACCTCCATCTCTACAAGGTCGACAAGGACGTGACCGTCGACGCGCTCGATCCGGAATGGCCGATCCCGTCGGAATCCGACGAGCGGCGATACGCCTCCCTCGCGGAACGCGCGATCCGCGGCATGGACGTGGCGTACCTCGATCGACTGCGGCAGGGCGTCGCCGCGCGGACCCTGCTGCTCATCCTGCCGGAACAGCGAGCGGAGCGGATGGCGGTGCTCGGCGCAGCGGGGCGTCTCCTGCTCGATGCGCCGGGCGGCGAAATCGATCTTGGATCCGGGAACGCGATGCACCTGTATCGCCATCGACCGGATCGTCAGGCGTGAGTGTTCCTAAGTGCATTTGCACGAGTGGCTTGCGACTCGAGATTTGATCGAAGAGGGCGGTCCCGCTACACTCTGGAGATGGCAACGAAAAAGACTCGCCGCGGTGGCGGCGAACCCTCCGGGCAGCGGCCTTCGGGCAGCACCACCCCCTCCGACGGGACGTCGGGGGACGACGGGGCCAAGAAGGCCGAAATCGCTTCAGGAACCCCGAGAACGAAGGCCCCTCGCAAGACCGCCGCCAAGAAGACCCCTGCCAAGAAGACCCCCACCAGGACGAGCACGGCCAAGAAGTCGGTGACGGGGACCACGACCGGGAAGACGACCGCGGGGAAGACGACCACCAAGAAGTCGACCACCAAGAAGTCGACCACCAAGAAGTCGACCACCAAGAAGACCGCCGTGGGATCCGCCACGGAGGCCAAGGCGACGCCCGCCGAGAAGGCGAATTCCACCGACCGGATCGGCACCTACAACTCCGCCGTCAAGTGGATCCTCGAACTGACCGACGTGGAGCGGCAGCGAGTCGTCAAGTACGACGAGCACGGTGACTTCAAGCTCGATCGGATGCGAGCCCTGCTCGCCGCCCTCGGCGATCCGCAGGACCAGTTCCGGGCGATCCACGTCGCGGGCAGCAACGGCAAGGGATCGACGATCGCGATGATGAGCGCGATGCTCCGGAAGTGCGGATACGGCGTGGGGGAGTTCACGAGTCCCCACCTGGTGGACATCCGCGAGCGAATCTGCATCAACGGTCAGCGGATCACCAAGAACGAGTTCACGGAGTCGATGAAGGCGCTCGCGAAGGCGGCGGTGGAGATCGGCGAGCGTCCGACGTTCTTCGAGGCGATCACCGCGATCGCGTTCATGCACTTCGCCGCCCAGGCCGTCGACGTGGCGATCGTCGAGGTCGGACTCGGCGGACGGCTCGACTCCACCAACGTGATCATGCCGGTCCTCTCGGTGATCACCGAGATCCAGCTCGATCACACCCGGATCCTCGGCGACACCCTCGAGAAGATCGCGGCCGAGAAGGCCGGCATCATCAAGCCGGGCGTGCCGGTGATCACCCGGGAGCAGCAGGAGGACGTCGATCGGGTGCTTCGCGAGAAGGCGGAGTCGGTCGGGACGACGATCCGGGTCGTGAACAAGGAGATCGAGTTCAGCAACCGGTTCTGTTCGACCGTTGAACTCGGGCCCCACAACCGGGTCTGCCTCTACACCGAGACCAGTCGGCTCGAGCACCTTCCCGTACCCCTTCCCGGCGAACATCAGGCCTTCAACTGCGGGCTCGCGCTCGCCGCCGTGGATCACCTGAAGTCGATCGGCTTCGAGTGTCCCGAGGCCGTGGTCACGGAGGGACTCGAGGAGACCGGGATCGCGGGTCGCATGCAGCTGGTCTGGGACCGACCGAGGATCCTCGTCGACGGCGCCCACAATCCCGACGCGCTGACCGCCCTGATGCGATGCGTCGGCGCACACGTCCCGTACGACTCGATGGTCTGCATCTTCGGCTGCGGCCAGGACAAGGACGTCGATTCGCTCCTCGACCGGGTCAGCCTGGGCGCCGACAAGGTCATCTTCACGAAGGCGACCAGGAACACGCGGGCCGTCGAGCCCGAGGAACTCCGTCGCCGGTTCATGGAGCGCAGCGGAAAGATGTGCCAGACGGCCGGATCCGTGAAGGAGGCCCTGGAACTCGCGGCCCGCGCCGTGAGTCGGGAGGATCTGATCTGCGTCACCGGCAGCTTCTACCTCGTGGGCGAGACGATCAAGCATCTCGAAGCGGTTCGGAAGTCCCGGGAAGGCACCGCCGCCGCCGCGGGCTGAGATCGAGACGATTCGGAACGCAGCCGAAGACGCCCGCTCCGACGCCTCGGGGCGGGCGTCCCTATCCCCTTTCCTTATCATGGGCGATCGTCGCCTCGGGAACGGTCCCGACGCACGAGGACCGGAGAAGCATCGATGACCACGCCCACGAACGTCGACGGCGAGCCCACGGACGAGACCGCCTCGGTGCGCGAACGGTACGACGTCGAGATGGCCGTCCGGATCGAGGAACGGTGGCAGTCGGCATGGGACGAAGCCGATGTCTATCGCACGCCTAATCCGGGTGATGCCGACTTCGATCCGAACCGGCCGAAGTTCTACTGTCTCGACATGTTCCCGTATCCGTCGGGGGCGGGTCTCCACGTCGGCCATCCCGAGGGGTACACGGCCACGGACATCCTCTGCCGCTACAAGCGGATGCGCGGATTCAACGTGCTTCACCCGATGGGATTCGACGCGTTCGGCCTTCCCGCCGAGCAGTACGCGGTCCAGACCGGGGTCCATCCCCGTGAGACCACCCAGGAGGCGATGGACAACTTCCGCCGGCAGTTGAAGCGGTTCGGGTTCAGCTACGACTGGTCCCGCGAATTCGCGACCATCGATCCGGAGTACTACCGGTGGACGCAGTGGATCTGGCTTCGCGCGTACGGATCGTGGTTCGATCCGCGGGTCGACGCGGCCCGTCCCATCGCGGAACTCGAGGCCGGTCTCGCCGCCGGCGAGGTGGTTCCCACCGACGACGACGACGAGCCGCTCGACTGGTCGGCGATGGACGCGGCGGCGCAGCGGCGATACGTCGACGGATGCCGGCTGGCGTACCTGGGGGAACAGACCGTCAACTGGTGCCCGAAGCTCGGGACGGTGCTCGCGAACGAGGAGGTCATCGACGGCCGCAGTGAACGCGGGGGGCATCCGGTGATGCGGAAACCGCTCCGGCAGTGGATGTTCCGGATCACCGCCTACGCCCAGCGGCTCCTCGACGATCTCGACCTCATCCGCTGGCCGGAATCGACCCGGATCATGCAGCGCGAGTGGATCGGCCGCAGCGACGGCGCGCTGGTCCGCTTCGAGGTGGAGGGTGGATCCGGGACGCTCGACGTCTTCACCACCCGTCCCGACACCCTGTTCGGCGCGACCTACATGGTCGTGGCCCCCGAGCATCCGCTGGTCGACGAGATCGTCGCGGAATCAGGCGCCGACCCGGCGATCGAGGCCTACGTGACGGCGGCCCGCAATCGCGCCGACGTCGATCGGATGGCCGATTCGAAGGACAAGACCGGAGTCTTCACCGGCCGGCACGCGGTCAATCCCGCGACCGGCGAACGGATTCCCATCTGGACCGCGGACTACGTGCTGATGGGGTACGGGACCGGGGCGATCATGGCCGTGCCGGCCCACGACCAGCGGGACTTCGAGTTCGCACGGGCGTTCGATCTCCCGATCCGGCAGGTCGTCGCCGACGCCGTCGACGACGCGGGCGTCTGCGACGACTGGAACGAGGCGATGACGGGAGGCGGCGTCGCCGTCGCCAGCGCGAACGAAGCGGTGTCCCTCGACGGCCTGGCCACCGATGCGGCGAAGGCGACGATGATCGACTGGCTCTCGGCCACGGGCCGGGGTCGCCGCCGGGTCAACTTCAAGCTGCGCGACTGGCTCTTCAGCCGACAGCGCTACTGGGGCGAACCCTTCCCGATCGTCTTCGACGACGCCGGGAACCACCATCCGGTCTCCGACGCCGCGTTGCCGGTGCGACTTCCCGATCTCGAGGACTACGAGCCGATCGAAGCCGACGAGCCCACCCCGCCGCTCGGCAAGGCGGCGGAATGGGTCCGGACCACCGCGGGCGAGGCGGGCGTGGATCCCTCGGTGCTTCCGCCCGACACGCCGGTCCGCCGAGAGATCAACACGATGCCCGGCTGGGCGGGTTCCTGCTGGTACTACCTTCGGTACTGCGACCCCGGAAACGATTCGCGCTTCGCCTCCCGCGAGGCGGAGCGGTACTGGATGCTCTCGGATCGCGGGGAGGATTCGACTCCGACCGTGTCGGGCGAGACGTCGTTCGACGCCTCCCGCCATCACGTCGGCGGCGTCGATCTCTACGTCGGTGGCGCCGAACACGCGGTGCTCCATCTCCTCTACGCGAGGTTCTGGCACAAGATCCTCTTCGATCTCGGCGAGGTCTCGACGCCCGAGCCGGTCGGCCGTCTCTTCCACCAGGGCATGATCACCAGCTTCGCCTTCAAGCGCAGGGACGGATCACTGGTCCCGGTCGACGAGGTCCGCGAGACGGATGACGGCGCCGCGGTCGAGATCGCGACCGGCGAGCCGGTCGAGCGGATCGTCGCCAAGATGTCGAAGTCCCTCCGCAACGTGATCAACCCCGATGACGTGATCGCCGAGTACGGGGCGGACACCTTCCGGCTGTACGAGATGGCGATGGGGCCCCTCGACGCCTCCAAGCCGTGGAACACGCGGGACATCGTCGGCGTGCACCGGTTCCTGCAGCGGGCGTGGCGTCTCGCGGTGGACGAGACGACCGGCGAGCTCCGGCTGCGCGAAGATGCGGACCCGGACGTCGAAAGGGCGTTGCACCGGACGATCGCCAAGGTGGGTGACGACGTCGAGCGACTCGCGTTCAACACCGCGATCGCGGCGATGATCGAGTTCGTGAACACCGCGACCGGCGTCGGGGTGACCGCGGATCAGCTCGACCGGTTCAATCGGATCCTCGGGCCGTTCGTGCCGCACTTCGCCGAGGAGATCGCGGCGAGGCTGCATCCGGGGGCGACGGGCGGTCGGAGCGTGGTCCTCGCGGAGTGGCCCGCATTCGATCCCGCGATGCTCAAGGACGACTCGATCGAGGTGCCCGTCCAGGTGCTCGGCAAGGTGCGGAGTCGCATCACGGTTCCCGCCGACGCCGATGCGGCGGCGCTCGAGGCGGCGGCGCTCGCCGACGAGCGGATCCGCGAACTGGTGGCGGGAAAGACCATCCGGAAGGTCGTGGTGGTTCCCGGAAAACTCGTGAACGTGGTGGCGAACTGATGGATCCGGGCGGATTCCATCCCGCGTGGCGTCCGGAGGAGCCGTGGCCGGCGACCTTCGCCGCGCCGCTTTCGGTCGATTCGTCGTTCGAGGCCGACGCGTTCCTCGCCCGACTGGCCGGCGTGCTCGACGCGTCGGTCGAGGTGCTGGAGTTCCTGCCCTCCTCGGACGAACGAAGTCCGTGGTCCGTGGTGGTCCGGTCGCCGGATCGCGATGCGCCCGTCGTCGTCTCGCTGGAGCGGACCAAGCGGATGGACGAGGTCCCACCGGCGCTGGCCGGTCCGGTCGCGCGATCTCGGTTCACGCTCATCGTCGAATCCCTCCTCGATCCCGCGGATCCCCGAGGCGACTGGGCGAAGCTGGTCCGGATCGCGACGGCGCACGACGACTCGATCGCGGTGCTCGACGCGTCGACCGGACGCTGGTTCGACCGGATGGAGATCGACGCCGACATCCTCGACACCGAACTCGGTCCCCCGGAGGACGTGCTCTGGCGGGTACAGGCGGTGTCGACCTCCGAGGAACTGGGGTCGGGCACGGTCTGGCTCTTCACCCGCGGGCTGCTTCGCTGCGGTCTGCCGGAACTGGAGCTGCTCGAAGTCCCCGGCGGGGAGGCGGTCGGGGCGAGCCGGCTTCTCGATGCGGTGGCGGCGCTCCTGCTCGAGGACGGGCCGCCGGCACCCGAGATCCCCTACGCCGTCGGTCCCGGGATCGACGTCGCGTTGATTCCCTGGCAGGAGGCGATCGAGACCCTCGATGCCGACAGTCTCGGGGACGATGCGGATCGGTCGGCACTGTCGCAGGAGACCCCGAATCCGCTCCGGGCCCGGCGGGCGGCGGTGTGCGACATCGAGCCTCGGGGAAGCTTCAAGCGGGTCTGGACCTGGCCCGTGGAGGCGATGGCGTATTTCGCCAGAGCGGATGCCTCGATCTATCGGAGCGAGGCGGCCACGAGGCGGTCCTCGGTGATCGCGCAACGCGGATGGAGTCGGGCGGTCGAGGCCCGGGACTCCCGGGCGTCGGACGAACTGGTCCTGCTGGCGGGGATTCCGCTCGGGGGAGAGGGGGAAGGCCGGGTCGAGCACGCGTGGATCCAGGTCGACGCGGTCACCGATGCCGGTGGGACTGGCCGGATGCTCCGAGACTCCCGCGACGGTCGCCCCGCGGGGGCCACGATCGAGTTCCGGGTCGCGGACATCGACGGCTGGCGGCTCGTCCGAGGGGATGCCGCGATCGGTCCGGAGGACCGGATCGATCCCATGGATTTCGCCTCGGGCCGTGAATCGGGAGGGCGGTCATGAACACCGAGCCCGAACGACTCGATCCGTTCGACGACGATCCGCTGGCCCGTCCTCCGGTGGTGCTCGCCGCCGCGGCGGGACGGAGCGAGCTCGACGCGCTGCGGCTGATCCTCGGGGAGGAGGGGATTCCCGCCGTCGTCGAAAGACGTCACCGCGCGGATCCACCCGACTGGGTGCTGCTGGTCGCCGAGGCTGCAGGCGACGATGCCCGGCGCACGCTCGAAAACCGGGCCGCGGTCGCTTCGCACATCGACTGGGACGAGGTCGACGTCGGCACGCCGCCGGACGACGTTCGCAACGTCCTCGAGGGCGCGGATCGGATCCGTCGATTCAACATCGTGGTCCGGGTCGCGGGCACCCTGGTGGGACTGATCATGCTCGTCCTCTGCATCGTGGCGGTGGTCGCCACCGTGATAACCTGAAAAGCGGCCTGCGATCCTCGAGATCGCGAACCGCCGGCCCTTCCCTTCCGAAGAGGATTTCCGCCATGCGAAGCCACGAACCCCTCCGCGTCCCCTCGCCGGTCCCCGTCCTCTGCCTGCTGGTCCTCGCCACGCTGCTCGGCGGTTGCGGCGGCTACGTGCTGAAGGGACGGGCGGTGGTCGGCGCGTACAACACCATCGAGATCGTCGACAAGGACGACCCGAGACTCTCGGACCGGGGAACGCCCGGTGTCCGGATCGAGGCGGTCCGCGACCCGCAGTCCCTCGGACGCAAGATCGTCGCCAGCGCGAACAGCGGTGGCGACGGGACGATCCGTCTCGCGATCGGCGAGTTCGGCGCCGGTTTCCTGGACGAGGAGTGGGAGTTGAAGGCGGCGATGGGGGGCGCGAACTACACCGCGAACCTCTTCCGGCTCCCGTTCGATCCCGACTCGGTCCGGTTGCTGGTGGTGGTGCAGCCGGGAACCGGGCGAGCCGATGGATCGCTCCAGACCGAGGCGGAACGCGAACTCGGGAACTTCGACATCCGGCTTCCCAAGGACTCGGCGATCTACCGCTGAACCGCATCGGTTGGTGATTCGATCGGAGGCTCATGCCCGTGCGGTACCGATACCACCTGAACCTCGCGGGCGGGCTCTACCTCGGCATCACGATGCTGGTCGGATTCGCCTCGACCGTGCGTCCGAACAACCTGCTGGTCTGGATCTTCGGATTCCTCCTCTCGCTGGTGGTGATCAGCGGGCTCACCAGCGGGGGGGCGTTGTTCCGCCTCACGATGCGAAGGCTCGATCCCCTGCACGGCCGGGTCGATCGTCCGCTGGTCGTCCGCTACTCGGTCCGGGGTGGCAGTCGCTACCTGCCGCTTTTCGACGTCCGAATCACGGAGTCCGGTCGCGGCGCCGATCGATCCGACGGCTGGTGGACCTACGCGGAACCGGCATCGGCCTGGGTGATGCACGCGGGTCCGGGGGAGACCGTGCACGGCGAGGCGGTGTTCGTGCCCCGGCGTCGAGGCCGCATGCGGTTCGACGCCTTCGAGGCGAGATCGAGCTTCCCGTTCGGGCTGGTGGGGAAGTCGGTGACGGTCCGGCAGGAGATGGAGACGCTGATCTTTCCGAGGACGCTGCCCATCCGGGAGAACGAGATCGATCGCCTGCTCGGTGGCGGCGTCGGCGGTGGCAGGGCGGGATCCGGGCTCGGCTCCGCGGGGGAATACGCGGGACTGCGTGAGTACCGTCCGGGCGACAGCATTCGTTCCATCGCGTGGAAGCGATCCCGCGCCGGGGAGAACCCGGTGGTGGTCCAGCGGGCGATTCCGGCGCCTCCCAGGCTCATCCTGCTGCTCGACCTGAGGAGACCCACGGAACGACTTCGTTTCGAGCGGGGCGTCGACCCCCGCGAGCGCGAGGAGGCCGCGATCACGCTTGCGGCATCGCTCGCGGAGTCTTCGATCCGGGGCGGCGTCGAGGTGGGCCTGCGAATCGCGGGCATCGACCTGCCGGAGATCCCCATCCGGGGCGGACGCCGTCACCTGGATCGGATCCTCGCCCATCTCGCATCGATCGATCTCGAAGAGGGGCGGGAGGACCGAACCCGGGCGGTCCCCGCACCGAACGTGGCGGCCATGGTCGCGATCCACGTCGACCGCGTCGACGTCGCGATCGGTCACGAACGATGCTGGCATCTTCTTCCATCGAATCTCGAGGAGCTGGTGGAGCGGAATCCGGATCGACTCGCTCCCTCGGACGATCACGATTCCCCGAAGGGATCGGAGGTCGCCGCGTGACGCCGCTCGCCCGATACCACCGCCACCTTCGCATTCAGGTCCTGCTCGGGATCGCCGCCTTCACGGTCGCTCTCCAGCAGTTCGAACTCATGTTCGTCCTCGGCGCGGCGGCCGTCGCCAGCGGCTACGTGAGCGACGGTCCGCGCGGTCGCCACTTCCCGCCCTGGGCGATCAACCTCGGTGCGATCGGGATCTTCGTCTGGTCGATCACGGGCTTCCTCGAGAATCCCGACCCGAGCACCACGATGTCGATCGTCGGTCGGCTCTCCTGCTGTCTCGCCGTGCTGCGTCTCTTCGGTCGTCGCGGGGCCCGCGAGGACCGGCAGGCGGTGGTGATGTCGGTCGTGGCGGTGGTCGCGGCCTGCCTCTACTCGTTCCAGCTGCTGCTCGGCGTCATCGTGGTGGTCTTCGCGGTGGAGACCGTGCACGTGGTGATGCTCAATCGTCTCCGGGCCGGTCTCGATCATTCGAGGGACGAACGTCGCGGCCTCGAGGCGGACGTCGCCGTGCCGCCGGTCGAACCGGCCTTCGGCAGGGCGCCGGTGATCCAGTTCCGGTTGCTGGTCGGTGGCTGCGTCATCGTGGCGGCGGCGCTGGCCACCGGGGTCTTCCTGATCTTCCCGCGGCCGAGCGATGCGGGCCTGGTCGCGCTCGGCACGCGAACGGGGTTCTCGCCCACCGTCGATCTCACCCGAAGCGACCAGATCGAGCAGAGCAACCGGGAGGTCCTGACCGTCCAGTGGTCGGATCCGCAGGGCGTGCCGATCCAGTGGCCGCAGCCGCTCCGACTCCGCGGGGCGGTGCTCGATCGCTGGAATGCGGCGGATCGCCGCTGGATCGCCGCGGAGACCCGTCGATTCCGGCGGACCGTGACCACCAACGGTGATCCGACCGACTTCGTGCCGCTGGGCGTCGAGTCGGTCGATCGGAGCCTCTACACGCAGACCGTCACCATGCGATCCCTGGCGACCTCGCGGGTGTTCGCGCGGTGGGCGCCGGTCGCGATCGCCTGCGACCGGGCGCGGACGTTCACGCTCGATCCGGCGAACCTGGAGATCGAGGACAATCTCGGCGGCGGGCTCGATCGTTTCGCGACCTATCGGCTGAAGATCGCGCCGAATCCGACGCCGGAGACGATCCGGTCGATCGCGGGCGACGCGATCCCCCCGGTCCGACCGCCTCGTTTCGAGGTCGCCGGCGTGCGGGAGGAGGCCCGACGCATCCTCGCCGAACGGGCCCCGGAACTGCTGCAGCCCGCGCCCGCGGGGGACGAGGAGGCGAAGTGGCGACGAAATCGCCTGATCGCGCAGGAGTTCACCGACTACCTCCGCGGCGAGGATTTCCGGTACGCGCTGGACCTTCGCCGCTTCGTGCAGCGACGCGGCGTGGATCCGATCCTCGCCTTCCTGACCGAGTACAGATTCGGGCACTGCGAGTTCTTCGCCTCCGGACTCGCCGGGCTCTGCCAGTCGCTCGGCATCGAATGCCGCGTGGTCACGGGGTTCGTCGCGGTGGAGTTCGACGACCGGCTCGCCCGCTACGTCGTTCGCGAGTCGAACGCCCATGCGTGGGTCGAGGTCCGGACGGGTAGATGGTCCTGGCGGGAGTTCGATCCGACCAACAGCCGCATCCTCGAGGAGCTCCAGGCCTCGCGTCGGAGCTGGGCGGACGACTGGCGCTGGATCTACGATCGGGCCGACTTCCTCTGGACGAGTCGTTTCGTCACGTTCGACGGGACCAGCCAGGCGACGCTGGCGGATCGACTGGGCGGGCTGGTCGGCGGTGGCGGCCGGGGGTTGCTGGAGCGGACCGGCGAACTCGCGCGACAGGTCAACCGATACTTCCAGCTCGGACCCGCGGGCTACATCTGGATCGGCATCGTCGCGTTCGCGATCGGCCTGGCGATCGTGGCGCTGGCTCGCTGGGTCCGCCGTCGTCGGCTCGTTCGGAGACTTCTCCGCGCCTCTCCCGCCATGTCGAATCGCCGGCTTCGCGAAGCGGAGTTCTACCTGACGCTGCTCGAGGCGTTCTCCGTCGCCGGTTGCCCGAAGCCGGAGTGGGCGCCGCCGCGAGCCCATCTCGACACGGTCGCGTCGACCCGACCGGACGTCGCGGCGGCGGCGGCCCCGTTGATCGACCTGTTCTACGCCATCCGCTACGGCGACCGTCGCCTGGAGTCGGGTGAACGCCGGACCCTGGAGCGGGAGGCCGATCGCGTTCGACGCATCGCCGGAGGGCCCGCGACATGAACGGACACCGGGACCACGACCAGCGACCGCACGACGACGACGAGACCCGCGCCCAGGCCGAGGGCATCGCGGCTCGTCTCATCGCCGGGCCGGGTCGAATCCTCGACCTCGGCTGCGGGACCGGTCGGGTCGCGGGGGCCCTCGCCGCCGCGGGGCACGACGTCACCGGCGTCGACCGCGAGGCGGGCCACCGATCCGGGTTCCTCGAGGCGATCGCGGGGCGAGGTCGGTTCGAGCATCTCGACTTCACCGAGGCATCCGATCTGCTTCGACTTCCGCCCGGACCGTTCGACGCCATCCTGCTGCTGGGAAACACCCTCACCACGGTGCGGTCGCCCGACGTCCTGCGATGCCTCCTGAAGGCCGTCTCGACCCGGCTCGATCCGGAAGGCGTGTTCGCCTACGACGACTTTCCATTCACCGGGTGGAACGAACTGACCACGGGCAACTGGGGTGACGGGGTCAGCGAGGACGGCGGGATGCAGATGCTCTGGCTGCCCGGCGAGCCCGAATTCGTGGTGCGGACCGGCTCGGAGGTGGACGAGCGGTCCCGCGAACCCCGGCCGGAAGAGCGGGTGCTCCGCCTCTGGTCGATGTCGGAGCTGAACGATGCGGCGACCGCGGCCGGCCTGACGGTGGGAGGCCACGATCCCCACGCATCGCTGGTACTCCATCTCCATCAGGACGAGGGGGCCGGTATCGGACGCGTATCGGGACCCGGGAGTTGATTTCGATGCGTTCCTGACGCTCGTCCGGATCATGCCGACCCGGAGTGCTAACCTTCGGCCGTGGATCCCGATCCCGCTGGCCGTCGTATCGGTTCCTGGACGATGACACGGGTGGTGAAGTTCCATCGGAATCCGTTCCGACCCGAGCGATCGTCCGTTCCGGGAACGTCCCGCCGCGGGGCATCTGATCGAAGAACGAAACGTGAAAGCGAGCGTCCGGCGTGCCGGCATCACGAAGCAGAACGCATGATTGGCGAAAGCTCCTCCAGCAGATCTACGAGCGAGGCGGCGCGATCGAGTTCGCGATCGCGCATCCCGATCGTGGTGAGACCGATCCATCGCTCCACGCGACCGGGCCGGACCTCGTCTGGCGGGTCAAGGTCCAGAAACTGACCGAAGAGGAGATCGGGGTCGAGTTCCCGGTGACGCTGGGCCGCGAAGTCCGGATCGACGTCGGAACCGAACTCGTCGCCGCGATCGCCATCGGGCAGAATCGCTGGACCTTTCGGACGCACAACATGGGCGAGGTCGCCGGCGGGGCGGGAAGTC
>MDTG01167345.1_pt1 | contig 14969 bp, 14 predicted proteins | sample 811421 | NCBI WGS metagenome assembly MDTG01 (sample SAMN05326645, study PRJNA326480) | marine metagenome | isolation source: seawater | place: Pacific Ocean: South East | collected 2011
CGTTGATAGGCTGGATGTGGAAGCGCAGTAATGCGTGCAGCTGACCAGTACTAATAGCTCAATTGGCTTGATTTATGCACTGAAAAAAATTTTTTATTAGATTTAAAATATAAAAAGCTTAAAATTATCATTCATATGGATTCAAGATGAATTTAGGCATCAACAACAAGATAGCACTAGTTACAGGAGGAGCAACTGGAATTGGTTTAGCTATTTGCAAAGATTTGGCGAACGAAGGTGTAAAAGTTATTTTTACCTCAAGGAATCGAAAGTCATTAAGATCTTCTGAAAAAGTCTTAAAAAGAATAAATCCTGAATGCTATGGGATTGTTTGTGATGTTACTAAAAAAATTTCTAGAACCAAATTCTTAAAAAGACTTAAAAAAAATGATAGTCCAGATATCGTAGTGAATAACGTTGGTGATACTTTAGGAATTTTAGACCCGTATTGCAGTATAAATGATTGGATGAAATTATTTAATTTAATTTTAGGCACAGCAATTGAAATAAACAATTTTTTTATTCCACATATGAGCAAAAAAAAATGGGGAAGAATAGTAAATATAGCTGCAGGTGCGAGCTATGAAAATAGTGGACCAGTTCCGTATTGTACTTTTAAAGCAGCATTTAGCGCGTATTCACGTAGTATGGCAAGAGTTTTGGCTACTGAAAAAAATAATGTTGTGATGTCAGCTGTCTTACCAGGATTGGTTTTAACTGAAAGAGGTCATTGGTCCAAAGTTTTAAAAACAAAACCTCAACATGCAAAAAAATATTTAAAGGAAAGAACAACTTTGCAAAGATTTGGTACACCAGAGGAAATAAGCCCTATGGTCGTTTTGTTATGTTCTGATAAGGCCTCTTTTTGTGTTGGTACAGCAATACCTGTAGAAGGGGGACAAGCCAGACATTTTTTTCAAAAAGTAAATGATTTTTGATGTCTGATTACAGAAGAATAAATAGCTGCGATATTTGTTCGTCAACGAAACTAATTAAAGTTTTTGGGATGAGAAACTTTCCTTTAACTGGAATATATACCTCACGAGGAAAAAGGTTAAAAAATTTTGATAATGAGTTTTTAATTTGTAAAAAATGTAATCACGGTCAATTAAGAAATCAAATTAGTCCAAAATATTTATATCAAGAAACATATTCGCATCGGACCTCAAAAAGCCCTTTGGCCGTGAGTATTAATCACGATTTTTATAGTAAATTAAAAAAAATTATTAAAAATAAAAGATTTAATTGTATTTTTGAAATTGGTTGTAATGATTTATTTTTAGCAAAAAAAATAAAAAGACATGCAAAAAAAATTGTTGGAACTGATCCAATATTTGGAGAAAAGCTGAGGACTGTAGATAGCAAAATATCTGTTGTGGGAGGTTTTATTAATGATAGTAAACTAATTAAAATAGTTGATAAAATTACAAAAAAAAACAAAATTGACTTAGTTGTATCAAGCCATACTTTTGAACACGTAGATACGATCAAAAATTCTTTAAAAAAAGTAATTGAAATTGTTGACGAAGAATGTTTGTTTGTTGTAGAGACGCCATCACTGGACTCCATTTTAAGAAATGGTCATTTTGATCAAATTTTTCATCAACACCAACATTATGTATCTGAAAGATCCATAATTGAATTGTGCAATCAGTTAGGATTGCAGTTTATTGAATTTAAATATAATTATCAAATTTGGGGTGGAAATGTTATGTACGTATTTAAGAAAACAAAAAAAAAAAATTTCAAATAAAAAGTATTCAAAACAACTTCAAAAGATTAATATTAAGAATGTAAAGTTTAAATTTGATGATTTTAAAAAAAATTGTAAAAAAAAAATAAGTTACCTAAAAAAACAACACAAAAATATTGTTGCCTTTGGTGCAGCACAAATGATGCCGGTTCTAGCTTATCATTCGAAATCGGATTTTGACTTTGTAAAAGGCTTATACGATGATAACCCAAACCGTATTGGTAAGTATCTCCCTTATATAAAACCAGTGATCCAAAAAACCAACGGGAAAATAATTAAAAATTCATTTGTTATAATAACTGCTAATGAAATGTGTAGACCCATTATAAAACGTTTATCAGAAATTAACCCATTAAGAATAATTACTTGGTATAGCGATTTCTAATATGGGAATAAAAACCACAGATTTAATTGCCAATTTTTTTAAATCTAAGGGTATTAAACAAGTCTTTGGTGTCACTGGTGGAGCTGCAGTTCATCTTTTTGACTCTTATAAAAAAAAAAAATTCAATATTATCTTTACTCATCACGAACAATCATCAGCTTTTGCCGTATGTTCATATTTTAAAGAGCATAAAAAAATGTCAATTTGCACAACGACAACTGGACCAGGATGTACCAATTCCATCACTGGTTTAGCTGCAGCATGGCAAGATTCAATTCCATGTGTATTTGTTAGTGGTCAAGCAAGATCAAATCAATTATCTAGTAAAACAAAAACTAGACAAGTTGGCACACAAGAAATTAATTCTATAGATATTGTTAAATCTCTCACAAAGTACTCAGTAACTCTGACTGAAAATGACAATATTAACCAAGTATTACAGAATGCATATGATATAGCGCTCGAAGGGCGACCAGGTCCTGTGTGGATTGAGGTACCTCTTGATCTTCAACTCAAAAAAGTTAGATCGTCTTCATTTAAAAAAAAATTAATATTTAACCAAAGAGAAAACTTAAAAAAAAATAATATCAAATTCCAAAAATTAAAAAAATTAATACTAAACTCAAGAAGAATAGTTGTGGTTGCAGGTAATGGAATAATAACTTCAGGTAACATAGAAAATTACAAAAAATTTATTTATAAATTTAATCTACCATATGTGTGCACTTGGTTGGGAGCAAATTTAGCCAATATCAAACCAAAAAATTATTGTGGACGTCTAGGTATATCTGGTCAGAGAGGTGCAAATATTATCATCCAAAATGCAGAGCTAATAATTGTTCTTGGTTCACACTTATGTTTACCTCAAACAGGTGTAAATACTCTAGCATTTGCCCCAAAAGCAAAGAAGGTATTAATTAATATTGATGAAAAAGAGCATAGAACGTCAAAAATTAAATTTGATCTGTTCTTAAATATTGATCTTAAAAACTTTTTTTTAAATATGAATAGATTAAAAAATTTAAATACTAAAACAGAAAATTTTAAGAATGGATTAATTAAAAAAATTAGACAATTAAATAAGATTGATCAAATTCATATTAGAGAAAAGAATAAAATTAATCAATATTATTTCATTGATAGATTAAACGAGCTATCCAAAGGGGATGAAAATTACGTAATTGATGGGGGTGGCACTAACGTTTATGTTTCATATCAAGCTTTAGAAATAAAGAAAAAACAAAAAATAATACATACAGCTAGCATATGTGCAATGGGATCAGGATTACCAGAGTCAATAGGTGCAGCATCATCAAATAAAAAAGTAATATGTTTGATTGGTGATGGCAGTCTCATGTTTAATTTACAAGAATTACAAACAATTAAGACAAATAAATTACCAATCAAAATTATAGCATTTAATAATAATGGATATGTGTCCATAAGAGACACTCAGAGAGATTTTTTAAACTCAAAATTTTATGGTTCATCTATAAAAGGCGGGATTGAAATTACAAGTATTAAAAAAATATCAAAAACATTTGAGTTTCATTATGATGTTGTAAGAAAAAAAGAAAATATAAATAATAAAATTAAAAAATTTTTAAATTTCAAAAAATCATGTATACTTGAAGTTATAGTAGACCCAAATCAACCAATTGCTCCAAAACAAATTTTTATAAGATCAAAAAAGGGTATTGGTACTCCATCTGGATTAGATAACATGTTCCCTTTTATTAACTATAAAAAATTTTTAAATTTTTAATCTTTTAGAATTATATCTGGTATCAAATCTTCTTGACCTGCTACTAAATTTTTTTTTCCAACTTTCTTATATGCCTCATAAACAGTTTTATTATATTTTTTAGAAAATTTGTCGATTTGTGGAGAAAAAGCTGCAACAATTCCATAATATCCACTTAGTATATTATTGTTTTCTATTGAAATATTTTTTTTACCAAACTTTTTTTTCAATTCATTTTTAAAAAAATCTGATAGTTTGAAAATTTGCTTAAGGTTAAGTTTAATGTTTTTTAATCTCATTTTTTCACAAACTCCTGCAAATACCTCAAAATGAGTATTTCCTGCTCCAGCACCTAAGCCCCTTGTAGCTACGTCAACAACATTAGCACCATTCTTAATAGCTATTATACTATTCCAAACACCCACACTAAAATTATTATGTGCATGTATACCAAATTTTATTCCTGAATTTTTTAAATTAGAAAACATTTCATGAATTTGATCTGGTAGAAAAAAACCAGCAGTATCCATAAAAATCACTTGTTTAATTCCAAAATTTCTCAATTCTTTTATAACAGCTAAATAACGTTTTTTATCATATATGAGATGACTCATCATCAACACGCACCAAACCTCTTTATTTATTTTTCTGCAGTGTTCAATAATTTGAAATGTTAAGTTATAATCAGGTGCATTTGCACCTATTCTAAAAATATCCACTCCTAAATCTGCACATTTATCAATGTCATTTATTTTGACAAAACCAGGAATTGCATGCACTGAAAGTTTTATTTTTTTTAAAGTTTTTTTTGCGGCAGTCAAACTTTTTGTGTAATTTATTTTTGCTCTTCCAATTGATAAACTTGATGCGCCAATTCCATTACCATGTCCGATTTCACAAATATCAACCCCTGTTTTATTAAGTAATCTACAGTAATTTTTAATTGTCTGTTCATCAATAGCGTGATTTATGGCATGGTTACCATCTCGTAATGTAACATCGCTAATTAAAACTTTTTTCATTTTTTTTGTTATCTTACTGAGTCTGCGATATAGTTTGCCATGTTAGTTATAATATCTAAATTTCCAGAGTATTTCGGTAAATAATCTCCGTTACCTACAACACTAAGGGTGATTTTAACACATTTATCGTTAATTCTTCCTAAAAAATCTGCGTTGTAACCTTTAGCATACCTTCTCATTTTTTTATTAATTAGACTAATTATTTTTGAAATATTGGTTACTTCTGCAGAAGTAATTTTTCTTTTAAACTCAATATAAATTGAGTTTGACATATTAACTGGCGGGGTTCCAGGATTAATATTTAAAATAACCTTTACATCTTTTATTCTAGTATATCTTATAACGGCTCTTGATGTGATATTTAAATACTCATCGATATTTGCTCTTGTTGCCATCCCTGCACTAGCAGAGGATATTGCTGATACTATTTCGACATATTTTATCGATTTTAATTTTTTTGATATTTCATAAATGATAGGGATTGAGCTTTGACCACCACATGTAATTAGATTAAAGCTATTTGACCTAAAATTTTTATTTTCATCTATATAAGGAATATAAAAATCTCCAACTCCTGAGGGTGTAAGATTTACTAATACAACCTTTTTTTTAACTAATTTTTTATAATGATAAATATTTGATTTTGCATTTGTTGTATCAAAAACAATCTTAAATTTTCCTTTTTTTAAAAGAGTTTTAATACCTCCAGGAAAATAATTAAATTTTCTTATTTTACAATATTTTGCTCCAGCAGATTTTGGATTAAGATTAAATATTGAGATATCATTCTTTTTTTTTCTTTTGAGTTTCAAGTATAAGTCTATTCCAATTTTTCCGGTTCCCAAAATTGCACACTTCATAAGATTGTTTAGATGTTAAGGATTATATATTCCATTTGCGTCTTAATTACAAATCAATATAAGAAAGTATTATGTTAAAAAAAATATTAGTTACAGGTCATTGTGGTTATACTGGCACTAAGTTAACAAAAAAATTACTAGATGAAGGTTTCATCGTACATGGTATTGACACGATGTGGTATCATCAACCTAAATTGAAACATCAGAATTTAATTTCACATAAGCTTGATCTAAGAAAAATAGAAAATTTTGATTTTCCTAGCGATGTGTATTGCGTGTTTCATTTGGCTAATATTGCAAATGATCCCTCAGTAGAACTTGATGAAAAATTATCTTGGGAGGTGAACGTTTTAGCAGGTTATAAATTAATTGAAAAATGTATTAAGGCAAAAATTAAGAAATTTATATTCGCAAGTTCCGGTAGTGTTTATGGTTTAAAAGATGAGGACAAAGTAACAGAGGACCTTAGCTTATTACCAATTTCAGCATATAACAAAACTAAGATGATTGCAGAAAGAGTATTTAATTCTTTTAATAGAGATATTGAAGTTTTTAATATTCGTCCTGCTACAGTTTGTGGGATTTCTGAAAGAATGCGCTTGGATGTATCGGTAAATATGTTGACTTATCAAGCAGTAAAAGACAAGAAAATTAAAGTTTTCGGAGGCGATCAAATAAGACCAAATATTCACATAGATGATTTAATAGATGTTTATTTACATTTTTTAACAAAAAAATTAACTCCAGGCACTTATAATGCTGGATTTGAAAACTTAAAGATAATTGAAATTGCTGAAATGATAAAACTCATAACAAATGTACCTATTGAAATTACCAAAAATTCTAATGATCCAAGATCTTATAGGTTATCTTCAGAAAAACTTTTAAGAACTGGTTTTATGCCAAAAAAAAATGTTAAAAGAGCTATTGAAGAATTGTATGAGATTTATGTAAAGGATATTTCTAAATTTTCTGAGAAAAACTTTAATGTTCTGTGGTTAAAAAAGATATTATCATAAAATTATGGAAATAAATTTACTAAAAAAATATCCTAAGCCAAATCGGAATTTAGAGAAACGATCTCTAGAAAAAACACCTGACTCAATTCAATTAGCTAGGAAGTTTGGAAAAGATTTTTTTGATGGAGATAGAAAATATGGTTATGGTGGATTTCGATATAACGAAAAATATTGGACCGAGGTAGTAAAGGATTTCATTAATTATTACAAGCTTACCGATGGCTCAAAGGTATTAGATTTAGGTTGCGCAAAAGGTTATATGATTTATGATATTAAGCGTCAATTTCCTAATATCGAGGTTTATGGCATAGACATTTCTGAATACGCAATAAAAAATTGTCACCCAGAGATTAAAGAAAATGTTTATATTGGTAATGCAAAAAAGATAAATTTTGCCGATAATTTTTTTGATTTAGTAATTTCAATTAATACTATACATAATCTTGAACTGGAAGACTGTAAAAAATCTATCAAGGAGATTATAAGAGTCTCAAAAAAAAGTGCTTTTTTAACTGTTGATGCATATAATACTAAAGAGGAAAAGGAACGAATGTATAAATGGAATTTGACAGCGAAAACAATTATGTCGGTAAATGACTGGAAGAAATTATTCGATGAATTAGATTATTATGGCGATTACTACTGGTTTATCCCTTAAAGATAAAATAGAGATATTTAGAATTTGTAGTTTGATCAGACTAACTGAGTTAGAGATTTCAAAAAGATATAAAGAAAATAAGATGAGATGTCCTGTTCACCTCTCTGTTGGTCAAGAGGGTGTACCTGCTGTATTGTCATTAATATTAGATAAACTTGATTACGCTGTGAGCACTCACAGGTCTCATGCTCATTATATTAGTAAAGGTGGAAGTGTTAAAAAGATGATTGCTGAAATTTACGGAAAATCTACTGGATGTTCTGGGGGCAAAGGTGGTTCTATGCATTTAGTTGATAAAAAGAATGGTTTTATGGGCTCATCTTCGATTGTTGGAAATAGCATACCTTTAGGAGTTGGATTGGGTTTATCAATAAAAATAAAGAAAAAAAAAAATGTTTCAGTAGTTTTTTTAGGTGATGCCGCTGCTGAGACAGGAACTTTTTTAGAATCTATTAATTTTGCAGTTATAAAAAAATTACCTGTTATATTTATATGTGAAAATAATTTATATTCAGTTTACACAAGTTTAAAAGATAGACAGCCAGAAAAAAGAGAAATATATAAAATGGCCTCTGGGATAGGCATAAAATCTTTTAAATTCGATGGATCTAGACCATTATCATTTGCTAATAAACTTAAAAAAATAGTTTTAAAGGTTAAAAAAGATTCTGAACCTTGTTTTGTTGAGTTTTCAACTTATAGGTATCTTGAACATTGCGGTCCTTTTAATGATGATGATTTAAATTATAGGTCTAAAAAAGAAATAAAGAAATGGAAAAAAAAAGATCCTTATTTAAATTTAAAATTAAAATTAAGAATTAATGACAAGATAAAAAAAAAGCTTAATTTTCTAGAGAAAAAAAATTTAAAAATCATTAATGAGGCTTTTGAATACGCAGAAAAATCTCATTTTCCAAAAAAAAATTCATTGAGTAAAAATGTATACAAAAAAAAATAAAAACATAAAATTTACTCAGGCAATAAATGATGCTATTTCGTCAGAAATGAAGAGAAATAAAAGATTAATTACATTTGGTTTAGGGATAAATGACCCTAAAAGGATCTTTGGATCTACAAAAAATTTAGTTGAGAAATTTGGAAATAAAAGAGTCTTTGATGTACCAACTTCAGAAAATTCGATAACTGGTATTGGTCTAGGCCTCTCTCTTGGGGGATTTTCAGTATTGATGACGCATCAAAGAACAGACTTTTTTCTACTTGCTTTTGATCAGTTAGTAAATTCCATATCAAAATGGAACTATATGTTTGATGGTAATTCAGGTGAAGTGAATATTACAATTAGATTAATAGTTGGCAGGGGTTGGGGTCAAGGTCCAACTCACTCTCAGAATCTACAATCAATATTTAGTCATTTCCCAGGTTTAAAAGTTGTAATTCCAACAACTCCATATGATGCCAAAGGTTTATTAATTTCCTCTTTGAGAGACCCCAATCCTGTAATTTTTATTGAGCACAGATGGCTACATAATTCTGAAGGAGTTGTGCCTAGAGGGCAATATTCCTTGGATTTAGGAAAGTCAAAAATTTTGAAAAAGGGCAAGGATATTACAATAATATCAACATCTTTTATGACCCCAGAATTTAAAAAAATTTATAAAATATTGGATGAAAAAAAAATAGGTTATGAGCATATTGATTTAATTAGCTGCAAACCTTTAGATAAAAAAACTATTATTCAGTCTGTTAAAAAAACTGGCAGAGTATTAATTTTAGATACAGGTTTTAAGTCAAATTCTATATCTTCTGAAATAATTAGTATTATAAATGAAAATTGTTTTAAACATTTAAAATATCAACCAATAAGATTGACAGCTCCAGATATTCCGGAACCGACAAGTTATAATCTAACAAAATTCTACTACAAAAAAAGTAACGATATTATAGATGTAATTTCAAGGATTTTTTCAAAAAAAATAAAATATTTAAAAGATGAAAAAGAATATAAACATGATGTACCCGATAAGTTTTTTAAAGGACCTTTTTAGTGATTAAAGCTGCAGTATTAAGAAAAGCAAAAAAAATTTCAATCGAGACTTTTGAAATACCAAAAAAATTAAGAAACGACCAAGTTTTAGTTAAAATAAGATATGCGGGGATCTGCGGTTCCCAAGTTATGGAGTACCTGGGGAAAAGAGGTAAAGACAAATATCTTCCTCATTCCTTTGGACATGAGGCTAGTGGAATTGTGGTAAATACTGGAGTTAATGTAAAAAAAATTAAAAAAAATGATAGTGTCATATTAAGTTGGATCAAGGGGCATGGTAAAGATTTAGGAGGCTTTAGTTTAAAAAATAAAAAAGGACAAAAAATAAATTTTGGTCCAATCTCAACTTTAGCAACTCATGCAATTGTATCTGAGAACCGTGTTTTTAAAAAACCAAAAAAAATGACTGATTTGGAGGCGTCACTATATGGATGCGCAATACCAACTGGAGTTGGTATGGTGTTAAACCAAATTAAAAAAATTAAGAAAAATTCAAAAATATGTTTGATAGGAGCAGGTGGTGTTGGTATGGCGTCACTTTTAGCTCTGAAAAAAAAGAGTATAAAAATTTTTTTAATTGAAAAAAATAATTTCAAAATTTCTTCTCTTAAAAAATTTAAAATAAACTTTATCAAGTTATCTAAAATAAAAAAATATTATGATAAATTTGATTATTGTATTGATGCCTCAGGAAATTCAAAAATGATAGAACATGGCTTCAAATTGATTAATAGTTCTGGTGAACTCATTTTTGCATCTCACCCGGAACACTCAAAAAAAATTTCAATTGATCCTCATGATTTGATAAAAGGTAAAAGAATTTTAGGCTCATGGGGTGGAGGATGTGAATTAGATTATGATATTAATAAAATTTTTAAATTTTTTGATAATAAAAACATTTTTAGCAGTAAAGCAAAAATTAGTTTTTTTAATATCAACAATTTAGATAATGCTTTTAAAGCAATAATTTCTGGAAAGACTAACAGGGTAATAGTAAAATTTTAATAAATTTATTTTTTGTGAATATACTCTAAATCAAGCTTTTTAAGATAATAAAAATTTTTTCTAACCCAATTTATTGTCATATCTAAACCTTTATCTAGCTTTATTTTGGGATTCCAATTTAATTCTTCTGATATTTTTTTGTAAGATAGTTTATAAATCTTATCTTTATTTATTCTGTCTTTTTTACTATCAATAACAAAATTTTCATAATTTACATTTAATTTATTACATATTTTTTTAACCAAATCTTTAATACTTATTATTTCTGGATTTGATAAATGATATGATGAACCTGTTTTGCCCTTATGTAGTATTTTCATATATCCTCTATTCACATCGTTTATATGAATAAATGATCTATATGAGAGCCCAGAACCGTGTAAAACAATTTTCTCGTTTTTAAAAATCTTCATGATTGTTTTTGGGATAATTCTATATAGCTGTTGTCCTGCACCATAAACATTTGCCGCTCTTGAAAATTTGACCGGGAAATTATCTAAGTGGGCAATTAATTCAAGATGTAAATCCATAGCATGTCTTGAAATTGCATAAGGTGTAGATGGTCTTTTAATTGAACGCTCATTAATTGTTGTTTTAAGATTGCCATAAACTTCTGGAGTAGTAACATGGAGGAAACTCTTAATGTTTTCTTTTTTTATTTTCTCTATAAGCTCAACTGTTGATATCAGATTAGTATTGTACCAATCTGAAGGATTTGCAAAACTCTCAGAAACCATACCTTGACTTGCAAAGTTCACAACATATTCAATTTTATTTTTTCTTATTAAATTTACAATTTTTTTTCGATCAATTTGTTTATTGATATTTAATTTAAAGAATTTAAAATTTTTCAAATTATTATTTGTTTTATAAGCTAAAAATTCCTTGGATAACTCTTTAGATCTGCTAACACCAAATATTTCGTTTATAGAATTTTTTAAAATAAAGTTAACAAAATTAGATCCTGAGAAAGAATTACTTCCAATGATTAAATATTTTTTCATATTTAAAGTGATTTTTATATATTAATTGATATTTTTAAATAAGATAATTTTAAAAATAATGCTCTTTAATTTTTTATCAAAAAAATATCAAGTTATTAAACCAAGATATCACAATTTTGGTGGTTTTTATAATTCATTATTTTATGGAATATACATTTCTATAAAAATGAAAAAAAAATTTTTAATCTTGATGTATCCTTTAGATTTTTTTTACAAAAAAAAAGAATTTTATGGCACAAATTTAGTGATAAGTTTGTTGTTAAAACATTCTTTAAAATGTTTTATTTTAAGTATTTTTATATCTGTCATTTATAATTTAATTTATGTTATCTCATTGATATTTAGAAAAATAATATATTTTCCTTTAATTACAAAACATGACAAAATTTTTTCGTGGGGATCAGAAAATATAAACCAAATAAACAGGATAGTAGGTGATAAAAAGATTTATACAGATTTATATCGTGAATTTTCAAAAGAAATAACTAAAAAAAGTCATAATAATCTGAATATAGTTTTGGGTGTTAAAGATACTGGTTTTTCAGAAAAAAAAGAAATTAGTGTTAATTACACTGCAGAAATTCAGAACTATAAAAAAACATTAAAATATATCAACTCAAAAAATATATTTGTGTCTCGGATTGGTGAACCACTCATGAAAAAATTTGATTATGTGAATCCTTTTTACGAAGACCTCACAAGAAAAAAAAACTATTTTTATTTATCGGATAATGCATTTAGGAATTCCAATTTCTACATTGGAACGGGTGCGTCCAATTTAGCTTTATCAAGGTTATATAACAAACCTTCAATAACAAGTAATAGTGTTGCTTTTTTAAGGGTTGGTTTGTTCGATAAGAAAAATTCAATAATCTTTAAAAAAATTTATTCATTGAAAGACAAAAGGATTTTAAAATTTGAGGAAATTTTTTCAAAAATTAGTTTATGTTTTGAAATAGAATTTGGAAAAGAAAATTTAGAGAGACAAGGTTATGTTCTAAAAGATAATACTTCAGATGAAATATATAATCAATTTCAAGACTTTTATGATAAAAAAATTTATGAAAAAGATATTCCTGATAGTAAACTATTAAAAGAATTCAAGTCTATGAGAAATCATTATATTAAAAAATATATCACAAAAATTGACTTAAATAACTTTGAATGTATGATATGCAATGATTTTTATGTCCCCGATTTTTACTTGGAAAATATGATTTCTTAAAAATGAGACAAGCACAATTAATTAATAAGATTAGAACATTAAAGAATAAAAAACTTAAAATAGGTTTATGCCATGGAGTTTTCGACCTATTACATTACGGACATCTCAAACATTTCGAGGAAGCTAAAAGTATTTGTGATTATCTGATTGTATCGATAACAGCAGACAGATTTGTTAAAAAAGGTTTTAATAGACCTATTCATAACGAGAATGAAAGAAAAAAAATTATTGAAAATATTGAGTATATAGATCATGTAATAATTTCGGATTTTGAAAGTGGCGTTGAAAGTATTGACCTTATAAAACCAGATCTTTATTTTAAGGGTAGCGATTATAAAATGATTAAAAATGATAAAACCAAAAATATTATTTTAGAAATCCAAGCTTTAAAAAAAAATAAAGGAAAGATTTTTTTTACTGACAAAAAGCATATGAGCTCTTCAAAAATAATTAACTCATTGGGTTTATCTTTAACAATTGATCAAAAGGAATTTATTCAAAAAATTAAAAAAAAATTTGATATTAATTTGGTTCTCTCATCTATTCGTAACTTAAAAAAAAATAAAGTTATAGTTTTAGGTGATCTTATCGTTGATAGATATATTTATGGGCATGTCGTTGGAAAATCTAGTAAAGAGCCTCATTTAGTTAGTAACTACTCATACAAGGAAGATTATGTTGGTGGAGCTGCAGCTGTTGCAAACCATGTGTCTGACTTTGTAAATAAAGTTACGTTAATAACCGATCACAATGGAGAAAAATCTATTTCAAAATTGTTAAAAGAAAAACTTAATAAAAACATTGTAGGAGAATATCTATCGTCAGGATCTAAAAATAATTGCTCTGTAAAAACAAGATTTATTGATATTCTAACAAGATATAAGTTATTTGGATCTTATGAACTATCTAATTTAAATAGTGAAGTTTTTAGGAAAAAACTCTCATATCGAATTAAAAAACAGGTTAAAAAAAACGATTTAATAATTGTTGCAGACTTTTCTAATAATTTTTTTACAGACCAAGACTTTAGCGAAATAAAAAAGGCACGAAATTTTAAATGCGGTATGGTTCAAAAAAATTCAAATAATTCAAGTTCTTATAATTTGAAAAATTTATCAAATTTTAATTTAATTTGCATAAATGAAGGTGAGTTGAGAAGTGAAATTAAAGATACAACATCTGAAATAACAAAATTAGCTAAATCTTTAATTGCTAAAATGAAACTAGATTTTCTACTTATCACAAGGGGCTCCTCAGGAATTGTTTTAGTTGATAATAAAAACAAGGTTTTTTATTGTCCAGCTTTTAATTTACAACCTGTAGACAAAATTGGTGCTGGAGATTCTATTCTCGCAGTAATATCTATTTTGCTAAGCAATAAAATAGATCCAAATATTGCTTTGTTAATTTCATCTATAGTTTCTTCTTTTGTTGTTGATAATTTGGGTAATAAATATGTTGCAAGAAAATTTGATATAGAAAGAAGTTTAGAATATATATTTAAATAATTTGGGCATTCTTCTATAAATAGTAAATATTATTTTAATGAGTAAAAAAAATTTTTCACAATATTTAGGACAAATTAAAGATCTAATTGAGGAAATAAACTTTGATAAGGTTGAAAATTTAAAAAAACTAATTCTAAAAACAAGAAAAAAAAGTGGAAAAGTACATATTTTTGGAAATGGTGGGAGCCAATCAACTGCAAATCATTTTGCGATAGATATGACGAAAAATGCAAAAGTTTTGACAGTATCTTACTCTGATGACAACCTAATCACATGTTTTAGTAACGACTATGGTTATGAAAACTGGGTCAGAAAAACAATCGAGTTATATGCTTTAAAAAGAGATTTAGTAATTTTCTTAAGTGTGAGCGGTAATTCCAAGAATATTTTAAATGCCGCTAAATCATGTGATAAAAGAGGTATAAAATATTTCTCTTTGACAGGTCATAAAAAAAATAATTCATTAAACAATAGATCTAAAAACTATATTTGGGTAGACTCAATGTCATATAATTCTGTCGAAATTATCCATCATTTGATCTTGTTAAATATTGTAGACTCAATTATTGGAAAAAACATTTATTCAGTTAGTAAATGAAAAAGAAAATTTTTTGTTTTGATGTTGATAATACAATTTGTTTAACAAAAGGTTTGGATTATAGAAATTCAAAACCAAACAAACAGATTATTAAATTAATTAATAAACTTTATAAAAAAGGTCATATCGTGAAAATTTTCACAGCAAGGTTTATGGGAAGAAATTCTGATAATTTTACCAAAG
>MDTG01238876.1_pt1 | contig 14967 bp, 14 predicted proteins | sample 811421 | NCBI WGS metagenome assembly MDTG01 (sample SAMN05326645, study PRJNA326480) | marine metagenome | isolation source: seawater | place: Pacific Ocean: South East | collected 2011
CGCCGTGTTCGCGACGCAGGCCTGTCGCGCCCAGGTTTTTTACTCGGTGGTTTCGCCCGAAGGCCGCCACAACTGGCTGCTGGGCACGATCCATTCGGAGGATGAGCGCGTGCTCGCGTTTCCGCCGGTGCTGGAGCAGGCATTGAAACAGGCCGAGACGGTCGGGCTGGAACTCGTACCCGACCGCGAAATGCTCGATCGACTTGCCGAAGCCATGCGTCTGCCGGACGAAGCCAGGCTCTCCGACCGACTGGACGAAGCGCTTTACCGGCGGGTGCGCTCGGCCTTGACCGAGTATGGAATGAACGCCGAAAGCGTTGATCGGCTCAGACCCTGGGCGGCCGCCATGACGCTGGGGCAGCCGCCCGTTCGAACCGGGCGCTTCATGGACCTGGTGCTGGCGCGCACGGCCGCCGAGCACGGTGCGATTTCGGTGGCGCTGGAAACGATCGACGAGCAGCTGGCGTTTTTTACCGGCCTGGGCGAACAGGCTCACGTGGCCCTGTTGCGCCAGGCCGTCGAGGATCGTGAACGCGGCGTGGAGGAGTTCGAAGCGCTGCTGACGGCATACCTGGCGTCGGATATGAAGCAACTGGAGCAACTGGCGCACCGGCAGCTGTCACGGCTGCCGCAATCGGTTCAGGAGCAATTCCGCGTCGAGGGCATCACGTTGCGCAATATCGAAATGGCGCGCCGTGCGCAGCCGCTGCTCGATCAGGGTGCCGCGCTGATCGCGGTGGGCGCGCTGCACCTGCCTGGCAAGCAGGGATTGATCGCCCTGCTCAGGGAGCAGGGCAACCGGGTGGAGGTCATCTACTGACGCAGCGCGGTCGCCGTCCGTGCGACGGTCAGGCCGCGATCTTCTGGTAGACCGCGGCAGCCACGGCACCCAGCAGCAGGACGATGCCCCACAGCGGAATGAGATAGAGGAACACGACGCCGGGGACGAACAGCGCCAGCGACAGCGCGACGAAGTCGCCCTTGCGATCATGAATCAGGTCGCTGCGCTGGGACAGCTTCAGGATCAGGTGATCGAGGCTCAACTTTCCACCGCCCATGAACACCAGCGGCAACAGCATTGCCAGGAAAAGTGCCGGGATGCGGAAGTTCCCGCGAAACGAGCCGTCGTCGCCTTCGACCCGCGATACCGAGTAGCCTTCCCACAGCTGGCCGAGGCTTGTCCACGATTCCGGCCAGTGCGTGGAAACGATCGCGATGGTCGTCACGACCACCAGTGAAAACGCGAAGAAGCGGGTGAACAGGCCCAGCATCAGCGCCAGGCCGGCCAGTATCTCGGTCCAGGTCACCATGGTCCAGTTCATGCCGGCCGACAACCAGTCGAACGGCGCCGGGAAGGCCTTGTTGGCGAACCAGCCGGGCGTGCCGTCGATGCCGGCCTTCATCGTTCCTGCGTTGTAGAACTCCCAGGCCAGCAGCAGGCGAAGCCCCAACGGGGCAACCCAGTCGCCGGCCGCGCGCAGTCGGTCGGTAAGACGATCGTAGAGTTCGGTCAGGCTGTTCATGAAAAAGCTCCGTATTTCTTGATTTCTTGTTTTAATCGGCGCGGCGGCAGCACGATGTCAGTCTGCGGTCCGCCTCGAAGCGGTGCCCAGCAGCGCCGACTTGCGCACCAGCGATTCGAGAATCAGTGCACCGTGCTCGATCATAGCGGCCGGGTCCGCGTGGCCGATTTCGGCGGCCAGTCGTTCCAGGCATAGCTGACCGTTGGTTCCGGAATTCTCTTGCAGCAATTCGAGCAATCGACCGGTCACGGCGTTGATCTTCATCCTGCCGAGCCGGTCATCCGGCTTGCGGAATATGGCCAGCACGACCGGATTCGGTGCCTCCGGAGGCTTGCCGGCCCGGATTTCGTGAACCGGCCACCGGTACTGGCCGAGCCTGAGGGTGGGATTGACCACCGGGTGACCGGCCAGCAAGTCGCCATTCGGATCGGCCGACAATTCAGAGGGCTCCGCCTCGTCGTTGCGCACGCTGGTTGCGAGAAATTGCCAGTGGCAGATCTCGGCCAGCCAGGGCCACTCCGGGTAGTGTTCCGGATGATCGGCCAGGAACCGAACGAATTCGCGGCCGATTTCGGGAAAAAGCGGTGTGGTGGGGCGATGTTCGACCATGAAGGCCCGTATCATCGCGCGCCATCGATCATCGGGCACGGTCTTGCGTGCAATCGGAAAATTCTTGCCGAACAGGCTTGAAAGGTTGTTCAGAAACAGCCGACGATAAATGGCCAGGCGACGATCCTCGATGCCGTCCGGCGCAGGGTTGTTCTCCGGATCGCGGATATGGTCGGCGAATCGTTTTTGCAGCGCTGCGAGCGCTTCAGGAGGCGTGGGCATACCGGATCGGCGTGTCCTGGTGGGCTGCCTGCATGTCGTTTATGGTGCGAACCTCGTCGAGCAGTTCGTCGACGGGCGGGAAGTTGAAATCGCGCTCCAGCAGGGTGGGAACGGGTCCCAGCCGCCTGTAGGCCGCGTCCAGCAACTTCCATACCGGGTCGATCACGTCGGCGCCGTGGGTGTCGATGATCAGGTCCTCGGCCTCGTTGTAGTGCCCGGCGACGTGGATATAGGCCACGCGTTCGGCCGGCAGTCCCTGGAGGAAGTGCATCGGATCGTAGCGGTGATTGACGCTGTTGACGTAGATGTTGTTGACGTCCAGCAACAGGTCGCAATCCGCGCGTTCAAGCACTGCGTTGATGAATTCGAGCTCGCTCAGCTCGTTGCTGGGTGATGCGTAATAGGAGATGTTTTCCACGGCCATTCTCCGGCCGACCACGTCCTGGGCCTGGCGAATCCGTCCGGCCACCCAGTCGACCGCTTCCTCGGTGAACGGGATCGGCATGAGGTCGTAGAGATGCCCGTGCTCCGAACAGTAACTGAGATGCTCGGAATAGATCTTGATGTCGTGTTCGTCGAGAAATCTGCGTGTGCGGCGCAGGAAAGTCTCGTCAAGCGGCTCCGGCGCGCCCAGCGAAAGCGACAGCCCGTGGCAGACGAACGGCATGCGTTCGGTCCACTGCCTGAACTTCCGGCCGCGAATGCCGCCGACGCCGATCCAGTTCTCCGGGGCGACTTCCATGAAGCCCAGCGGCGCCAGATCGGCCTGCTCAAGCGGGCCCAGGAGGGCCCGCCTGAGACCGAGTCCCGCGCCGGAGATTGGAAATCCCGGGAATCTTGCGGTACTCATTACTTCAGGTCCTCGTGCAGACCGGATCAGGCTGTGCCGCAGGAACCTTCGCCACAGCTGCCTTCGCCGCAGGAACCTTCCTTGTCGTCGCCTTCACCTTCGCCGCAGCTGCCTTCGCCGCAGGAACCTTCCTTGTCGTCGCCTTCGCCTTCGCCGCAGTTGCCTTCACCGCAGGAGCCTTCCTTGTCGTCGCCCTTGTCCTTGTCTTCGCCGCAAGAGCCTTCGCCGCAGGAACCTTCCTTGTCTTCGTCGCCCATGCCGAGATTCTGCGACAGCGAACCGGCGCTCAGATCATCGGCCTGGAACGGGTTGGCCGACTGGTCGGCCGCGATGGCTGCCGTAGCGAACGATGCGCCTGCAACGGCGCCGATTGCGGTAACGAGTTGCGTTTTCTTAAGCATTTCAATAGCCTCCAACAGCATTGAGAAATTGTATGGCGGGCCACGTGGCCCATTTTCGACGCGCGGTCAGCGCGCTTGTCCGATTGGACCGGGAGGCGAGTCGATTTCTTTCGCCCGGCCGGCAACCAGGCGTCGATTGATACCACAGTAGCCGCGTGAATTACAACTGCAGCGTGTATCCGTGGTCTGCACCACAGGCGCTTGCTCAGTCCATGAAACGTTTCTTGTCCGAGAAATTGCACAGGTCGATGACCGGGCATTTTCCGCACAAGGGCTTGCGCGCCTTGCAGGTATAGCGGCCGTGAAGGATCAGCCAGTGATGCGCGTGCCTGAGATATTCGGGCGGGGTGCGCTTGATCAGCGCCTTCTCGACCGCCAGCGGCGTCTTGCCCGGCGCCAGGCCGGTGCGGTTGGCGACCCGGAAGATATGCGTGTCGACGGCCATGGTGGGCTCGCCGAACGCGGTGTTCAGCACTACGTTGGCGGTTTTTCGCCCGACGCCCGGCAGGGCTTCCAGCGCCGCGCGGTCGTGCGGCACTTCACCGTCGTGGATTTCCAACAGCGCCTTGCAGGTGGCCATGATGTTTTTTGCCTTGCTGTTGAACAGGCCAATAGTCCTGATGTGCTTCTTGAGGCCTTCCTCGCCCAGCTTCACGATCTGTTCGGGTGTGTTTGCGACCGGAAACAACCGGCGGGTGGCCTTGTTGACGCCGACGTCGGTGGCCTGTGCCGACAGGATCACGGCGATCAGGAGCTCGAAGGTAGAGTCGTATTCCAGCTCTGTGGTCGGCTCGGGATCGAGTTCCTGCAGCCGGCGGAAGAATTCCGCACGCTTTTCGGGGTTCATCGGACGGCTCATGCGGTTTGCGGGTCCGTGTGTGCCGAGGCTTCGGCGCGGACGGCGCGGCTGCGGATCATCCGGTTCCTGGCCGCCACCATCAATCCCAACCCGATGAATGCACCCGGCGGCAGCACCGCGAGCAGCAGTCCCGTCTGCTGCGGCAGGAATTTGATTTCCAGCGCCCGCGCCCAATCTCCCAGAAGCAGGTGGGCGTCGGCCATCAGCGTGCCGTGGCCGACGATCTCCCGGGCCGCACCCAGCACGACCAGTACTGCGGCAAAACCCGTCCCCTGGGCCAGCCCGTCGATCAGGGCGTCGCCAACGGGTCGGCGCGAGGCGAATGCCTCGGCCCGGCCAAGAATGGTGCAGTTGGTGACGATCAGCGGAATGAAGATGCCCAGTGTTCGGCTCAGACTGGAAAACCACGCCTGCATGACAAGGTCGACCACGGTGACAAGCGTGGCGATGACGAGCACGAATACCGGAATCCGGATCTCGGGGCTGATGATGCCGCGCATGGCCGACACCGCCAGGTTGCTGATCACCAGTACGAACAATGTCGCCAGGCCCAGCCCGAGACCGTTGACCGCCGTGCCGGTCACGGCCAGCAGGGGGCACAACCCCAGAAGCTGCACCAGGCCGGGATTGTTGTCCCACAGGCCCTGTCGCCAGATTTCGATGCTGCCGGCGTTCATGGGTTGTTGCCGTCCCTCGTTTCGGAAGTCGAAGAGTCCTTCGATTCGGTCCTGATCTCGAACGCATTTTCGCGGTTGGCTGCATACCAGGCAAGTACGTTGCCGACGGCCTCGATTACGGCCGATGAGGTGATGGTGGCGCTGGACAGCGTGTCGAACGCGCCGCCGCGGCGATCTGCGGCCCAGGACTGTGCCGGTGGTTGTGCCAGCGACTTCCCGTCGAACTGACGGATCCAGTCGGATCGCTTCAGTTCGATCTGGTCGCCAAGCCCGGGCGTTTCGCGATGCTCGAGAACCCTGACCCCGATCACCTCGCCTTGCGGGGTCAGCCCGACCAGCAACCTGATGTCGCCGCTGTAGCCGTCCGGCGTGATCACGTCGGCCAGCAGCGCGACCGGTTCGCCATCCATGCGCGCGCGGTAAATGGTCGAGGGCGCCGACAAACCGGAAATCCAGGCGTTGAACCAGTCCTCGACGAGTGCATTGTCGTACTCGGATTCGGGCACCAGCTGATTAAGTGTGGCAAGCGCCTGGCGCTGCTGCTCGCTGGCGATCCTGTCGCGCGTGGCCAGGTGAACGCCCGAAAGCAGCGCGGCGGCCAGGAGCCCGATCAGGCCGAGCGTGAGGAGTGTCTTGAGCATTGTCTGCGCGTTGCGGGGACGCTGGAATTATCGCACGACCGGGGTTGTGGGCTGGTTGGCTGGTTGTTGGTTGTTGGTTGGTTGGCGGTGTTAGGTGTTAGGTGTTAGGTGTTAGGTGTTGGAAAATTCCTGTTGCACCACGGCGATTCGGTTGCGCCAAGCCTGAAATCCCTCGGAATTCGAACCGCCTTTACCTAAAACCTAAAACCTAAAACCTAAAACCGGGTTTCAATGCCCATAGGTGCGGGGCCTGGTCAGCCGGTCGATCAGCGGCACGGCCATGTTCATCAACAGCACAGCGAACGCAACGCCGTCGGGGTAGCCGCCGAAGCGCCGGATAGCGAGGGTCAGGATCGCGACGCCGGCGCCGAATACGAGTCGGCCTTTCATGGTCGAACAGCCCGATACCGGATCGGTGGCGATGAAGAACGCGGCCAGCACCAGCGCGCCGGAGAATATGTGCTGCATGGGCGATGGATTGATGTCGGGTCCCATCAGCCACATCGGCACGGTGATCACGACGACCGTGGCGAGCAGCGCGACCGGAACGTGCCATGAAATCACCCGCCGGTAGAGCAGCCAGAAGCCGCCCAGGGCATAGAAGTTCGCGATCCATTCCCAGCCCAGGCCGCCGAAATCGCCGAAGATGGGGGCATCGCGGATCTCGGTGACAAGACGGTTCTCGGCCACGCCGGTCTTCAACGCGTCCAGCGGCGTGGCCTGGCTGAGCGCGTCCCAGGAAAGCGTCTCGGGCAGGCTGCCGGTGAAGATTGCCTGCGCGGTCTGCCACAGGCCCGGCAGTCCGGGCGAGAGCTGGCGCGGCGCCAGCCACTGCGATAGATCCAGCGGAAACGCGACGATCACCGCGGCAAAACCGACCATGGCGGGGTTGAACAGGTTGTGGCCCAGCCCGCCGTAAAAATGCTTGGCCACGACAATGGCGAACACCATTCCGGTCAGGGCGATCCACCATGGCGCCAAAGGCGGCATGCACAGCGCGAACAGCACCGCGGTGACCACCGCGCTGTAGTCGGTCAGGAAGGGCTTGAGCGGCCGGTCGCGAAGCCGGAGCATTGCCGCTTCCAGGGCCAGCGCGAAACCGACCGCCAGCGCGATCTGGAACAGGATGCCGAAGCCGAAGAACCACACGTGTGCCGCGATGCCGGGTACAAGCGCATAAAGCACCTGCTTCATGACCCCGGAAACCGTGTTGATCGGGGGAAAGTGAGGCGGGCCGGCAAGCGTCAGCTTCATCGGTCCCCTTCCTTGTCCGGGCCGGCCGACTTCGACCGCGCGCGTTCGATTGCTGCCTGAACTTCGCTCTTGGCGTCGCCGCCGGACTTGAGCTTTTCCTCCCGCTGCTCGCGCCTTCGACGCAGCTGTTCCTTTTCCTCGCTTAAACGTTTTTCGCGCGCCTCGAAGCGCTGCCGTGCCTTTTGCGCCCGTGCGTCTTCGATGCCGCGCTCGCGCAGTACCCCCTTGCCGTGACGGTACCAGTCGACAAGCGGGATATGGCTGGGGCAGACGTGCGCACAGCAGCCGCACTCGATGCAGTCGAACAGGTCGAGCGAATCGGCTTCCTCGTAAGCCTCGGCCTGCAGATACTTGAAGAGTTCCTGGGGCAGCAGGTTGGCCGGGCAGACGCGAACGCATTCGCCGCAGTTGATGCACGGCATCACCGGCTGATCTCGCCGAGTGTCCTCGCGGCGCAGCACCAGGATGCAGTTTGAGCCCTTGGTGACCGGAATCCGGTCGCTGGCCAGCGGCAGGCCGGACATCGGACCGCCCAGCACCAGCCGCTCGACATCGCCATCGAGGCCGCCGGCGGCCGCCAGCAGGTCGCGCACCGGCGTGCCCAGCAGCGCCACCAGGTTGCGCGGATGCGCGATGCCCGGCCCGCTGACCGTGACGATGCGCTCGATCAGCGGCCTGCCCTCGATCACGGCGTCCCTGGCCGCCGCGGCAGTGCCCACGTTCAGACAGGCCAGTCCGAGGTCCTGCGGCAGGCCGTCGTGCGGGACCTCGGCGCCGGTCAGGACCTGGATCAGCTGCTTCTCGCCGCCTTCGGGATAAATGGTCGTGACCTCGACGATGCGGCAGATATCGTCCGGGTCGTATTCGGCGAGCGCCCGGGTCAGCGACTTGTCCACCGCCCCCATCTGGTCTTCTATCGCGATGACGACCCGTTCGGCGCCCAGTGCTCGGGCCAGGATCAGGCCGCCCTCGACGATCGCGCCGGGTCGCTCGCGCATCAGCATCTCGTCGCAGGAGATATACGGTTCGCATTCGGAGCCGTTGAGGATCAGGGTATGCACCTGCTGCCAGTCGCCGCGCAGCTTGGCCGCGGTCGGGAACATGGCGCCGCCCAGACCCGCCAGTCCGGCGGCCCGGATATGTTCGATCAGGTCGGCGGGATCGGTCTGTCGCCAGTCCTGCACGGCGGTGGTCTCGGTCCAGGTCTCTTCGCCGTCGGGCTCGAGCACCAGGCATTCGGCTTCGCTGTCGGGCGGCCAGCTGACCGGCCAGGACTGGATTGCCTTGATCGTGCCCGAGGTCGGTGCATGCACCGGCACTTCGCGGTCGTTGCGCGCGCGGCTCAGCGGCTGGCCCTTGAGCACCCGGTCGCCTGGCTGCACCAGCAGTTCGCCGACCGGGCCCTGGTGCTGCTGCAGCGGCAGGTAGAGCGCTTCCGGCATGTCGGGGCGGGCCAGCGGATCGCGGCAGGCGATCTGCTTGTGGTGCCGAAGCTTCAGTCCGCCGGGGAAACGGAAGAGATGCTCGCCGACCTCGAGATCATGCATGCTCGCGCTCCGCCCCTGCCGGTCGCGGCTCGGCTCGGGATTCGGGCGCGACGTCGGTCACCGGCCAGATGAACGGCCGGCGGCGCGGCACCAGGTCGATGCAGTCGACCGGGCAGGGCGGCAGGCACAACTCGCAGCCGGTGCATTCGTCGGCGATCACCGTGTGCATCATCTTCGGCGCCCCGACGATCGCGTCGACCGGGCAGGCCTGGATGCAGAGCTTGCAGCCGATGCAGCGGTCCTCGTCTATCACGGCCACAACGGGCGCCTTGGTCTCGCCGTGCGACGTATCCAGCGGCTTGGGCTCGCGGCCCAGCAGGTCGGCTAGCGCCTTGACCCCGGCCTCGCCGCCCGGCGGACACTGGTTGATGTCTGCCTCGCCGCTTGCAATCGCCTCGGCATAGGGGCGGCAGCCGGGATAGCCGCACTGGCCGCACTGGGTCTGCGGCAGTATCCGGTTGATCTGCTCGACGACGGAATCCTCGTCGGGTTTCCATTTCCGGGCGCTGAGCAGCAGTACCAGGCCGATGCCCAGCAGCAGTGCCAGCATGACGCCGACCGCAACCAGGATTGCCGCAAGCGAGGCGCTCACAGTTTGGCGAACCCGGCAAAGCCCATGAACGCCAGCGCCATCAGCCCGGCGGTAATCAGTCCGATCGGCGCGCCGCGAAAGCTCTCCGGCACGTCGGCCATGGCGAGGCGCTCGCGGGCCGCGGCCAGCAGCACCAGCACGCCGCCGAACCCGAGCGCTGCACCGAAGCCGTAAAGCGCCGACTCGACCAGCGAATGCTGGGCGCGCACGTTCAGCAACGCAACACCCAGCACGGCGCAATTGCTCGTGATCAGCGGCAGGTAGATGCCCAGCACCCGGTGCAGCATCGGTGCCGAATGGCGCATCAGCAGTTCGGTCAACTGCACCAGTGCCGCGATCACGACGATGAACGCCACGATGCGCAGATACTCCAGCCCCAGCGGTGCCAGCACCCACGCAGTCAGCATGTAGCTGGCCACCGACGCCAGCGTCAGCACGAACGCGGTCGCCATGGCCATGCCCGCCGCGCCCTCGAGCTTGTTCGAAACGCCCAGGAACGGACACAGCCCCAGGAACTGGACCAACACGAAGTTGTTCACCAGTGCGGCGCTGACGATGATGAGCATCAGGTCCATGGGGCGGGTGCGGCGGGTCCTTTAGTCGTTGGAACGGATTTTGGAGGCCGAGGCCATGATTCGAAGTTTTAGGTTTTAGGTTTTAGGTTTTAGGTTTTAGGTTTTAGGTTTTAGGTTTTAAGTGTTAGGTGTTTGACCGTGAGTTTATGGCTTCGGAATTTCAGATAACAAGATCCTTGAACCTCTGCTGCGCAACGGTCTTGCTTTTCAACCTAAAACTTAAAACTTAAAACTTAAAACGTTTATTTGATCCTCATCCCCGGCTTCGCGTCGCTGTCGGGGCTCAGCAGGTACGGCCCGCCCTCGTCGCCGGCGGCGGCCAGCACCATGCCCTCGGACAGGCCGAAACGCATCTTGCGCGGCTTGAGGTTGGCGACCATCACGGTCAGCCGGCCTTCCAGGTCCTTCGGATCGTACGCCGAGCGGATACCGGCGAATACCTGGCGGGTTTCGCCGCCGATGTCCAGCACCAGTCTGAGCAGCTTGTCGGCGCCTTCGACGTGACCGGCCTCGGTGATGCGGGCGACCCGCAGGTCGACCTTCAGGAAATCGTCGATCGATATTTCCGGGGCCAGGTCCAGCGCAGGCGCTTTCGCTTGTGCGCTTGCGGTCGGTGCCAGTGATTCGCGTGCGTCTTCCATCAGTGCCTCCACCTGTTTTGCTTCAACCCGCCTGGCAAGCGGGCTGAACTTGTTGATCGCGTGATTCAGCAGCGGATGTTCGATGCGCTGCCAGTCGTCGAGTTCGCAGTTCAGGAACTCGCCGGCGCGCTTCGAAATCTCTGGAATGACCGGCTGCAGCCAGATCATCAGCACCCGAAACAGATTCAGCGCCTGGGTGCAGACCGCGACGACCTCGGCCTCGCGTCCGGGCTCTTTTGCCATCTGCCACGGCTTGTGTTCGTCCACGTACTGGTTGGCGCGGTCGGCCAGCGTCATGATGCGCCGGATGGCAGATGAATAGCTGCAGGTCTCGAAGTCCGCGGCGATCGCCTCGTGCTGTTCGACGAAGCTCGCGTAAAGCGCCTCGTCGGGGAGTTCGGCGGCCAGCCTGCCGTCGCCGAATTTGTGGATGAAGCCTGCGGCGCGGCTGGCGATGTTGACCAGCTTGCCGACCAGGTCGGAATTGACCCGGCTGGTGAAGTCGTCGAAATTCAGGTCGATGTCGGCCAGGCCGGCACCCAGTTTCGCGGCAAAGTAATAGCGCAGGTAATCGGGCGGCAGGTGATCCAGCCAGGTGCGGGCCATGATGAACGTGCCGCGCGACTTGGACATCTTGGTGCCGTTGACGGTCAAAAAGCCGTGCGCCTGGACCCGGGTGGGGCGCTTGAAGCCGGCCCCCTCGAGCATGGCCGGCCAGAACAGGCAGTGGAAGTAGATGATGTCCTTGCCGATGAAATGGTGCATTTCGGCATCCGAGCCCGGGCGCACCCAGGCGTCGAAATCCAGCCCGCGCTGGTCGCACACTTCCTTGAAGCTGGCCAGGTAGCCGATCGGCGCGTCCAGCCACACATAGAAGAACTTGTCTTTGGTACCCGGGATGCGAAAACCGAAATAGGGCGCATCGCGGGTCACGTCCCAGTCTCTCAGCCCCTCGTCGAACCATTCGGCCAGCTTGTTGGCCACTTCGGTCTGCAGGGCGCCGCCGCGCAGCCATTCCTCCAGCCCTTCCTGAAACGGCTTGAGCGAAACGAAAAAGTGCTCGGTCTTCTTCATCACCGGTACCGAGCCGGAAACCACCGAACGCGGATCGACCAGGTCGGTGGGCTCGTAGGTGGCGCTGCACACCTCGCAGGAATCGCCGTATTGGTCCTCGGCGCCGCATTTCGGGCAGGTGCCGCGAATGAAGCGATCCGGAAGGAACATGCCCTTTTCGGTGTCGTAGAGCTGCTCGATGGTCCGGGTCACCACGGAGCCACGGTCGACGAGTTCTTGCCATACCTCCTCGACCAGCGCCCGGTTGCTCTCGGCGTGGGTGCTGGAAAAGTTGTCGTAGGAGATGCCGAAATCGGTGAAATCGCGCCGGTGTTCGGCGCCGTAGTGCTCGATCAGCGCCTCCGGAGTCATGCCGCGCTTTTCGGCGTTGAGCATGATCGGCGTGCCGTGGGCGTCGTCGGCCCAGGCAAATACCACTTCGTGGCCGCGCGCGCGCTGGAAACGCGCCCAGATATCGGTCTGCGCGTATTCGAGCATGTGGCCGATATGAATCGGGCCGTTGGCATACGGCAGCGCCGCGGTGACGAGTATGCGTCGTTTCATTGATACAGGGGCAGTCGGGAATAGCGATCTCGATTATCGCATGCTGCCCCGGAAAACGCGCCGACTCTGGATGCAGCGTCGCGAATGAGCATGACGCTCCCGGAAGTAGTGCCGATTCAGCTCAGGAGGATTCGTCGGGCGTCGCCCGGTGAATCCGGTATCGAAGCCGCCGTTCACGAATTCGGTCCGGCTAGCGAACCTCGGCGCCGCCGGATTCAAGGCGCGGATCGTGGGCGGCCGAGAGGGTGTTGGTCAGTCGTTCCCACATCACCGCGTGCATGTTGCCCCAGGGCCGGTCGCGCACGCTGACGACATGTCCGCGGGCCTCCAGCGCCGCGATCTCATCGTCGGTCAGCGCAGCGCGCTCGGCGGAGATCTCGTCGGGCAGGTACTGGTGATGGAAGCGCGGCAGCGACACCCAGGATTCCGGCCCGTTGCCTTCGAGAAAATCGAGGATGCCGAGAATCACCATGGTGATGATGCGCGATCCGCCCGGCGTGCCCAGGATGGCGACGCGCTCGGGCCCCATCACGATCGTCGGGCTCATCGACGAGAGCATCCGCTTGCCCGGCTCGATGGCATTGGCCTCGAAACCGATCAAGCCGTAGGCGTTGGGTTCGGCCGCCTTGGCCGAGAAGTCGTCCATCTCGTTGTTCAGCAGCACACCGGTGCCGGGGGCCGCGAACGCGGCGCCATAGGGCAGGTTGACCGTCAGCGTGGCCGAGACCATGTTGCCGTCGGCATCGATCAGCGAGAAATGCGTGGTGTTGTCGGATTCCCTGAGCCGGCTGGGGTCGGCGGCCAGGTGCGAGGACGGCAGCGCGCGGTCCATCCTTATGGTCGAGCGCAATCCGGCGGCGTAGTCGTCGGACAGCAGCATCCCGGTCGGAATGTCGACGAAGTCGGGATCGCCCAGGTACAGCGCGCGGTCGCGATAGGCCCGGCGCATGGCTTCGGCCAGCAAATGGACTCGATCCACCCGCCCCATCGCCTTCCAGCCGAATGGCTCGATCAGGTTCAGTACCTGGGCGATTGCGATGCCGCCCGAAGACGGCGGCGCGGCGGTCAGCAGGGTGTAGTCGCCGTGCTCGATGGTGATGGGTTTTCGCTCGGTGGCCTGGTAGTTGGCGAAGTCGTCCAGGGTCCAGATGCCGCCGGCCTTGCGCGAACCCTCGACCAGCAGGCGAGCCGTCTCGCCGGCGTAGAAGCCGTCGTGGCCGCTCTCGGCCAGGCGCGCGAGCGTCGCGGCCAGGTCGGTCTGGACGATCACGTCGCCGATCTCCGGCAGTTCGTCGCCGGGCATGAAGATGGCGGCCGTGTAGGGCCACTGCAGCATGATGTGAGCGCGCCAGTTCAGCAGCTGCTGGTACTTGACGTCGACCGGAAACCCTTCGCGCGCCAGGCGGATCGCCGGGGCGAGCACTTCGGCCAGCGGCAGTTTGCCGTAGGTGTCGCTGATGTGCACCCAGGCCGCCGCCGCCCCTGGTATGCCGGCGGCGAGCGGGCCGTTGATCGCCAGGTCGCGGTTCACTTCCCCGTTTTCGTCCAGGTACATGTCGCGCGTGGCGGCCCCCGGCGCTTCCTCGCGCCCGTCGACCATGGTCGAAAAGCCGTCGGACGCGCGATGAAGCAGCCAGAAACCGCCGCCGCCGATGCCGGACGAGGCGGGCTCCACGACGGCCAGGGCGGCCGATACCGCCACCGCGGCGTCGAAGGCGTTGCCGCCTTTTTCGATGACCTCGAAACCGGCCTCGGTGGCGAGTTCGTGGGCCGAGGAGATCGCGGCCTTGCCCGGCCCTTCGGCCAGCGCGGGGCCGGCCAGTGCAATGACCAGGGCCAGGAGAATGAATCTGAATCTTGAAAGCATGTAGTTTTCCCGGGAACTTGATTTGAACACCGCAGATGAATCCAGATTAACGCGGATAAAAGTCAAAAACTGGACACGAAGAACACGAAGAAGGGCGCGAAGATAGAGCTTTTCTTGAATCCTCGAATGGTCTGTATCTGGATGCAACCAAAGCTATTGATTCAACATTCGTTCAACCCTTCGCGTCTTTCGTGCAACCGCTTTTTCAATCATCTTCAGCAAAAACTCAATCACCGAATCCGTATCGCGAACGGAGCGCGGCGACCACGCGGCGGTCGACGAACTGCGAGACGTCACCGTCCAGGCGCGCGATTTCCTTGACCAGGCTCGAGGAGATGAAACTGTATTCCTCGGCCGGCGTGAGGAACACCGTTTCCACGTTGCGGGCCAGGTGGCGGTTCATCGAGGCGAGCTGGAACTCGTACTCGAAATCCGACACGGCGCGCAGCCCGCGCAGGATGACCCCGGCGCCCTGGTCGGCGACGAAGTTGGCCAGCAGGTTGTCGAAGCCGAGGATCTCGACGTTTCGACAGCCGGAGTCGTCGAGCACGCTGCGAGCGAGCGAAATGCGCTCGTCCAGCGGAAACGCGGGCTTCTTGTGCGGGCTCTCGGCGATCGCGACCACGACCTTGTCGAACATGCGCGCAGCGCGCTCGATCAGGTCGGTGTGCCCGTTGGTCACCGGATCGAAGGTTCCCGGATAGATCGCGATGCCGTAGTCGAGCGCGTCAGCCATTGGTCCTGCCTTTTCAGTCGAGCGTCGATTATAACGAAGGACCGTCGCGGGAAACCGCGCGTTCAGCCGGCAGCCCGCGCAGCCTGCCGGTCGCTTCGATCGCCGTCACTCAGGCGGAGGTTCGAAGCAATTGCATTCGGACATCGCCCAGCCGCTTTTCGCGAAGCATGGACCATGTCCCGGGACACGGCGCAATCTCCTCGCCCTGGCAGGGGCTGGAAGCGGGGGGCATGGGTGGATTCGCCGTCGGCTGGAACGGGGCCGGTGACCGGGCCGCGCTTTCGACGTAGACCAGCGCGCCCGGTGCGAGCAGCCCGGGACGGGCCAGCGCAGACAGCGTTACGGCGTAGAGTCCG
>MDTG01309753.1_pt1 | contig 14967 bp, 15 predicted proteins | sample 811421 | NCBI WGS metagenome assembly MDTG01 (sample SAMN05326645, study PRJNA326480) | marine metagenome | isolation source: seawater | place: Pacific Ocean: South East | collected 2011
AAGTGTTCCTATCTCTTGATCTTTATTTATGGGTGCTTTAATTGGTCCATTATATTTAATGTAAACTTTAAGATCTTTAACTGATTTTTTTGGAATAGTTAAATAGACATCTTCTTTGACTGTTCCTTGAACAAAATCTTTTTTTCCTAACCAAGTTTTAAATTTAAAATCTGTTGTATCTTTTTTTGCTATTTCGTAAGTAAATGTATTTCTATATCCCCAAGAAATTAATTTCATTGAATGGGATGATCTAATTTGTTTTGTTTTAAAACCAGTTCCAACTGCTATTAATCTTCTTTCTTTTCCAACTACCGAACTTGCCAAAGAATATTGTTCTACGGCTAAATAACCGGTCTTAATACCATCTGCGCCTATATTTTTATAAAGAAGTGGATTTCTATTACCTTGAGTAATTGGATCACCGCCAGTTCTATCCCACGTAAATTCTTTTTCTTTAAAGTATTCATAATAAACCGGATAATTTTCAATTAAATGTTTTGACATTATAGCTATATCTCTAACAGTTGAATAATTGTCCGGATCATTAATTCCTGAAGAGTTTGAAAAATTTGTATTTTCTAATCCAATTTCTGCGGCTTTATCATTCATCATATCAGCAAAAGCGCTTTCTGTTCCCGCTATACCTTCCGCTAGTGCTACACAAGCGTCGTTTCCAGAAACTATAATTATACCTTTTAATAAATCCTCTATTGTAACTTTATCATTTAACATTATGAACATAGATGAATATCCGCTTTTAGACATTCTCCAGGCATTTTCAGATATTATTACTTCATCGCTTAATTTAATTTTTTCATTTTTTAATAAATCAAAAGCTATGATTGAAGTCATAATTTTTGTCATTGAAGCTGGATAAATTTGTTGATCTGCTTCTAGTTCATATAAAACTTTTCCTGAGTGGTAATCCATTAGTATACCAGAACGAACGTCAATCTTAGGACTTGCCCAAGAAAATGAAAAAGATATCAATAATAAAAGAATTGCTAAAAGTTTAGTTTTAATCATTTTGTTTTATATCAAGATTTTCAAACCCATACTTATTTAACTTAAAGTAATCATTTTTTAAAGTATTAATTGAAGAATAAGGGCCGGCTGTTAATTGATATTTATTTTTTTTAAGTTTTTTAACCTTAAAAACTTCTTTTTTAATATTCTCATTAATCAATAATTCTATTAAGTTATCGGCCCAATCTTTAGAATAAAAATTTCCCACAATAATAGAATATTTTTTGTTAATTGTTTGATTTTTATGATTTTTATTCTTTTTAGAAATATTATCTATTTTAACCTCTGTCACAGGTATTTTTGTTAAAACCTTCTTTTCTTCAGAGAAGGTTACAGCTTTTTTTGCAACAAAAGATTTGTTTTTAACTCTTTCTTGAATATCAACAAATGGAAATTCTTCGTTTAGTTCAAGTGCCTGGGAAACTTTTTCAGTTATTAAAGCCTTGAAAAAAACAGGATACTTAACTTTTTTAGTAACTTGCAAAGTTAAAAACTTTTTGTTTTTTGGATTCGTTATAACAACAATTGAATTTTTTTTTAGTTTGTGGTGACCAATTTCTAATTCATTTTCATTTAATGTTCGTGAAATTATTTTGTTTTTATAATCATTTTCATTATAAATAAGAACAAAACCCTTTGAAGAATAAGGTATAAAATTTGATTTTTTACCTTGATATGTTCCGGTAGTACAAGAAACCAAAAAAATAAGAAAAAAAATAATTCTAAATTTCATTTTTGAATTTATTTTTTAAAGTACAAACAGCAAGTGCAAATCTTAAAGATCTGTTCCATTTTAAAACTTTCTCATAATTACTGAAAACTATAAATGCCGGTTTAAGATTTTTTGCACCAGGAATTATATCTTTATCAGGTGTTATTATTGCTGAAATTGTATTATCATTTAAATTATATTTTTCATAAGATTTTATATATTTTTTAAAAAACTTTACCTTTTTTTTGTTTGTAATTTTTCTTGCAGAGGTATTTAGATATTTTTCTGGAATACTTTCTTTAAGATCGATTTTATAAAAGCAAGGCTCATTTTTTTTCCAACCAATTTTAGTAATATAATTAGCTGCTGAAGCAAAAGAATCATCAATTTTTTTAAGTTCTATGTCAGAATTTTTATTATAATCTAAAGCATAATTCTTTATAGTTGATGGCATAAATTGAAAATTTCCAAAAGCACCAGCCCATGATCCATAAAGAATATTTTTATCTACCAACTTATTGTCTATTAAACTTAGTAAAGTTAAAAGTTCGTTGGTAAAAAAAACACTTCTTCTTTTATCAAAACTAAGAGTTGATAAAGATGAAACAATATCCATTTTTCCAAGATATTTTCCGAAATTAGTTTCAATACCCATAAGTGCCAGTAAAAGTTCTTTTTCTACAGAAAAGTTTATTTCTATTTTATTTATTATCTCTTTTTCTTTTTTATATAACGTAAGTCCTTTTTTTAACTTTTCGTTGCCTGTTCTTTTTTTAATGTAAGTGTATGTATCTTCATAAAATTCTGGTTGGTATCTATCGTATTCAATCACCTTTGGTAAAAACCTTGCTTCGTTCATAATCTCGTTTACAGTTTTTTTAGAAATTCCTTTTTTAATAGCTGTAATTTTGAAGTTATTGACCCAAAGTTTAAATTCTTCATTCGCATCTAGTCTTGAGACAAGAACAGCAAAGATAATGAGAGAAAATATGCTTATCTTTTTCATTTTAAGCTTATATTCCAATATTTTTTTACATTCTAGAAAATTATTGTGTTGCTGAATTTTTTTAATCTTTGATGTATATACAATATCACTGGTTTATCATTTTGGAGAGGTGGCTGAGCGGTTGAAAGCACTAGTCTTGAAAACTAGCAATGGGTTTACTCATTCGTGGGTTCGAATCCCACCCTCTCCGCCAGAGTTTATTATTTTTGAAATTTAAAATCTTTTAATAATTTGCTTACTTTATTCTTCTTAATAGTATTATTTTCATTTTCATCTGAATACCATTTAAAAATTATATCATCGTCTTTTTCCAATATTTCATAAAGGTCGATTAATTCTTCGTAATTAAAATTATCAATATATTTATTAACAAATTTACTTAATAATAAATCCATCTCCTTTATTCCTCTATATTCAGAACGATATTTAATTTTTTTCTTTAATGAATTTATTTTGTTCATTTTTAACTAAGCTATATTATAAGTCATCTATGAATAATATAAATAAAAACAATTTTTTATTTGAAGAAATTTCCACTCTTAAAGGAGTAGGTATTAAACTTAAAAAATATTTGAAAAATAAAAGAATTGAAAAAATTAAAGATCTTTTGTTTGATCTTCCTTATGAAATTGTTGACAGATCTAAAATTACTGAATTAGAAAAACTTGAAATAGGAAAAATAGCAACAGTTCAAGTTCTTGTTAGTAAATACAATTTTCCAAGAATCAGAAATTTACCTAATAAGGTTATATGCATTAAAAAAAATAAAAAAATAAATATTGTTTTTTTTAATAGTCGTGAAGGATACATAAGAAAAGTTCTTCCTTTGAACAATGAAGTAGTAATCAGTGGTAAAATTAATTACTACAAAAATGAATACCAGATTACCAACCCTAATTATATACAGCTAAAAAATAATAAAGATGATATTACAAAAATATTTCCCAAATATTCTTTAACAGAGGGATTAAAAGAAAAAGTTTATAGAAATCTTGTTTTAAAGGTTTTAGAAAAAATGGACTATTCTAATGATTGGTATACAGATAATTTTTTAAAAAAAAATAGATTTAATAACCTTAAAAAAACTCTATTAAATTTACATAATCCATCTATAAAAACTGACATACATTCAGATGATTATAGACGGTTAGCTTATGATGAAATATTTTCAAACTTACTTTCGCTTCAGTCCACAAGAAAAATTATAAAAATAAAAAAAAAGATTAAAAAAATTAATAATTCTAAACTTGAGAATATGATTTTAAAAAATTTTTCTTTTAAATTAAATGAAAATCAAAAAAAAATTTTGAATGAATTAGAAACTGACATCCAATCTGATAATCGTATGTTTAGACTGCTTCAGGGAGACGTTGGTTCTGGTAAAACTATATTGGCTTTGATAACAGCTGCAAAGGTTATTGAATCAAACCATCAGGTTGCATTTATGGCGCCGACTGAAATTTTAGCAATACAACATTTCAATTTAGCAAAAAAGCTATTTGGCTCTACCTTTGTAAATATAGAAATAATAACTGGAAAAACTCCCGTTAAAGATAAAAAAATAATTATGTCTAAACTTGAGAAAGGTGAATTACATTTAATATTTGGTACACATTCTTTGTTTCAAAAAAAAATAAATTTTTTTAATCTTGGTTTTATTATTATTGATGAACAACATAAATTTGGTGTTAACCAAAGATTAAAGCTTGCTAAAAAGGGAGGAGATAATTGCGATCTTTTATTAATTTCAGCAACTCCAATACCAAGAACAATGATGTTGTCCTATTATGGTGACATGGATATATCAAGATTAAGAGAGAAACCAAAGAGTCGAAAAAATATTATAACTTTGATTAAACCTGAAAACAAAGTTTCGGAACTATGGCCTCTTTTGGAAAAAGAAATATCTTTAAATAGACAAATATTTTGGGTTTGTCCATTAATAGAAGAGTCAAATAAATTAAACTATTCATCTGTAAAAAAAAAATACGATTTGATAAAAAAAATTTTTCCTGGGCAAGTCGGGTTAATTTACGGGTCTTTAAATAAAGAGGAAAAAGATAAAACCCTCAACAGATTCTTTGAAAAAAAAATAAAGATTTTAGTTAGTACGACTGTTATAGAGGTTGGAATTGATTTCCCAAGTGCTAATACAATAATAATTGAAGACTCAAATAAATTTGGATTATCCCAACTACATCAGCTAAGAGGAAGAGTTGGTAGAGGAAAAAATGAGTCAATTTGTATACTGCTTTACAAAAAAAATTTGAGTAAAAATGCTAAAGAAAGATTAAAAATTTTAAGATCAACGAATGATGGATTTATAATTGCTGAAAAAGATTTAGAATTAAGGGGGTATGGAGATCTTTTAGGTTTTCAACAAAGTGGTATTAAAAATTTTAAGTTTGCTGACCCTGTTCAACATAAAGAACTTTTTTTAATGGCCGAGCAAAATATAAAAGAGATTGAAAATTTAAATATAAAAAAATTTGAATTTCTTTTAAAACTTCATGATAGAGCTGAAATAATTCATGAATTAGGGAACTAAGTTTATGGATTTGTGCTACCGGCAGACACAATAAATTTTGAAGCTTGCTCAAAGGAAATATCTAAAAATATAACTTCTTTTTTTGGAAACATTAACAAAAAACCACTTGTTGGATTAGGAGTGGTTGGCACAAAAACATTTATTAGTTCCTCTCCTACTTTATCTTTAATTATCCCAGTATTTTCTTTTGTTGCAAATCCAACTGCCCACGTTCCTTTTCTGGGGTATTCAATTAAAACTACACTTTTTTTATCGCCTTTGCTTTTGGTAAAAGTCTCTGTTAACTGACCAACTGCAGAATATATAGTTCTAAGTATCGGAATTTTATTAAGAACCGTCTCAAAAAAATCAAAAAGTTTTTTTCCTAAGAAAGACAGAGAAATCCATCCAATTAAAGTAATCAGAATTAACGAAATTAGAATTTCCAATCCTGGAATATTGTAGGGTAAATAGTAGTTAGGATTTATTTCTTTTGGTAAGATTTTTGATGAAATTTTTATAAAAAAAAGAGTCAGATATAAAGTAATACCAATTGGTATCAGAACAACTATTCCTGCTATAAAGTTATTCCGAATTGTGGAAAACAGTGACCTTTTTGCCTTCTTTTTAGACATATTTACTAATGCTTAAATAGAATATTTGTAATTTCTTTGTTATTATCATCTATGGGTAAAAGTCATAACATAAATAGAAGAAAATTTCTCGAATTAATTGGATGCTCATGTTGCGGTTATTTTCTATCAGCTTGTGGTACTGTACCAATCACTGAACGTAGACAATTAACTTTATACCCTGAAAGTGTCATAAATAGACAGGCTGCTAAAGCTTATGAAAACTTTAAGAAAAAATCTAAATCTAAATTAATTACCTCTGGAAAAGATTTAGATAGAATAACGGAAATTGGAGGAAGAATAGAAAGTGCAGTTACATCATTCTTTCAAAGCAAAAATGAAACAGATCCAACTCAAAATTTTAATTGGGAATATATATTGGTTAATGATAAAAAAATTACAAATGCCTGGTGTATGCCAGGAGGGAAAATTGCTGTTTTTTCAGGAATTCTTGATGTAGCAAAAAATGATGACGGACTAGCAACAATAATGGGTCATGAAATTGCTCACGCAGTAGCAAAACATAGTGTCGAGAGAATGAGCCAGGCTATGGCGGTTAATGTTGGAACACAAGTTGCAGATATATTTTTAGGTGGAACAATCAACAGGACAAGAAATACTGTGGGAAGAGCAACGGGAATGGATATATTTCAATTAGGAATCATGAATCCTTTTGGCCGAAAACAAGAAACTGAAGCAGATTATTTAGGATTAATATTTTCATCATTGTCTGGATTTAATATAAAAGAATCTACTAAATTATGGGAAAGAATGAAGGAAGCAAATAAAGGAAAAGAACCTCCTCAATTTCTAAGCACTCATCCGTCAAGCAGCAAAAGGATAGAAAATTTAAAAGGATGGATAAACAAAATTATAATAGAGTATCCACCAATAAAAACATAAATTAGTGGTGAGCCCTGTTGGATTCGAACCAACGACACCTTCCTTAAAAGGGAAGTGCTCTACCAGCTGAGCTAAGGGCCCGTTAGAGGAACTACTTTCTATATTTAAAAAAGATAAATTTCAATTAAAAAATTATTCATTTTATAATTTCCTGTTTAACTATATTTATATCATAACCTTTTAAAGCAATAATACGTTTTTTTGATCTTGAAACTAATATCATGTTTTTAATTTTTAGTTCTTTGATTATTTGGGCTCCAACGCCGTAATATCTCAATACTCTATTATTTTCTGACGAAGTTGTACTAGGGTTTGTCCCTTTGATTAAAATCAGAGCAAAATTACTGAATTTATTCAAATACTTTAAAGAATTTTTCAAAATATTTTTGTTAAAATTGGAAAAACTGTTCAAAATATTTATTGATATGACTCTAACTCTTGGAGTTTTTTTTGGAGAAAATTTTCCTTTAATTATGGCGTAGTGATCTGCTCCATCCAATTTATTTTTAAAAGTTCTTAGACCAAAATTTCCAAATTTTTTAATATTAATTTTTTTATTAGAAATTAACTTAATGTGTCTTTCATGTTTAAGTCTATAAGAAATTAAATCTTCAATCTTAGCAATTTTCAATTTGTGTTTCTTTGAAAATGGTATTAAATCTTTATAGCGGGCCATTGTCCCATCTTCATTCATAACTTCACAAATCACCGCGCTAGAATTTAATTTTGCTAGTTTAGATATATCTACAGAAGCTTCTGTATGACCTGCCCTTTCTAATACACCACCATTTTTTGCAACCAACGGAAATACGTGACCAGGAGAAACGATATCCTTTTTTGAAGAACTTGGTCTTATAGCTACTTTAATTGTTTTGGCTCTATCCTGAGCTGATATCCCAGTTGTGATACCTTTTTTTGACTCAATAGATACTGTAAAGGCAGTTTGTGTTCTTGATTTATTAATCAAGGACATCAAAGGTAACTTTAATTTTTTAACTTTTTGTTGAGTTAAAGCTAAACATATCAGTCCTCTTCCGTGTTTAGCCATAAAATTTATTTTTTTAGCACTAATTTTTGATGCTGGGATAACAAGATCGCCTTCATTTTCTCGATCTTTATTATCTACTAAAATGAACATTTTTCCTTTTTTTGCATCTCTTATAATTTCATTAATCGTTGAGGATGATTTTTTCATTTTAATTATAAATATTATTTAAATATTTTCCTACCATATCAAACTCAACGTTAACCTTATCGCTTTTTTTTAATTTAATTAAATTTGTAAGTTTTAATGTATGTGGAATAATTGTAATTTGAAAACTATTTGCTTTAACCTTTGATACAGTTAGAGATACACCATTAATTGATATAGAACCTTTTTCAATAATAAATTTTTTGTATTTTTTCTCTAATGAAAAAACTACATTCCAAGACTTATCAATAATTCTAATGTTTTTAACAATAGAAGTTGTGTCCACATGACCCTGTATATAATGTCCAGATATTTTTTTTCCAAAATGTAAAGATTTTTCGATATTTATATATTTGCCCACTTTTACATTTTTAAAAGTCGATCTTTTTAAAGTTTCCTTTGAAAGGTAAAAAAGAAAAGAATTTTTTTTAATCCTAATAAGTGTTAAGCAGACCCCGTCACAACAAACAGACTCCCCTATATCAGACTTTTTAAACGATATATTAGAAGTTACCTCAATAACTGAACTGCCTTTAACATATTTAGTTTTTTTTTTAATATTTTTTATTACTGCCTGGTTATAAACAATTCCATTAAACATTATTTTATTCTCAATTTATATAATTCATCACCAAATAGTTTAACATCGATTTTTTTCTTGTCTTTTAATTTAAGCTTGCTTAACAAATTTTTATAAGAATTTCTTCCATTTTTATTCAATTTTTTGAATGATTTAAAAACATAAAGATTATAAAACAAATTGTTCTTTAAAAATGCATTGGTTGTATACAGGCCTGCTTCACAAAGTATTCTCGAATATCCTTTCTGTTTAAGACTAAAAAGTATGTTTTTAAAAGAAAATAATTTTTTCTTATCTTTGATTTTAATAATTACGATATTTTTAGATTTAAAAAAGTTTTCTTTTTTTTTATTGTTTTTGCTTGTAATTATATACGTTTTAATTTTTTTAGTACTATTATATAAATTAAGCGTTTTTTTTAATTTCAAATCTCTATCAATAATTGCACGACTTGGGCTAAGATGTTCTAAACCTTTTATTCGACAATCAAGTTTTGAATTGTCTTTATTCACGCTTTTATAGGAGCTTAAAATGCAATCATATTTGGATCTGATTAAATGGACTTTTGATCTAGAAAAATCATTAGTAATCCATTTTCCTTTTTTATTTATAGAGAAATAGTCTTTAGAAATAGCAATTTTTCCATCGATATAAGGTAAGCTTTTATTTTTTTTCGATAAAAAGTAGCTTTTATAAAAATTTTTGCCCTCATTTTTTAATAATCCAATTTTAACTTTTATTTTTTTTTTTTGTAATATTGATTTAGCCTTATTTTCAGTTCTTGAATCTGTATCTAAAACAGAGTAACAAACTTTAGCTATACCTTTTTTTATAATAGTGTTTACACAAGGTGGACTTTTTCCATAATGAGAACAGGGTTCTAATGTTACATACATTGTGGAACCAAAAAAATTCTTTTTTCCTTTTAAAGCATTAATTTCAGCATGAGGTCTTCCATTTACTGAAGTAGACCCTGAAGAAATTACTGAGCCATTTTTTACCACTACACAACCTACTGAAGGATTTTCTTTTGTTGAACCTAGATGACTGTAAGCCTTTTGGAATGCTAGCTTCATGAACTTATTTTCTGAATTTGGATTGTTTGATCTCATGAAGTTTTAAAGATTAAATTTTAAGATTAAATTAAAAGTTACTTTTTAGATTTACCATCTAATTCTTCAATATATTCACCAAATTCTCCTACTTCTTTAAAATTTGTGTATACCGAAGCAAATCTAATATATCCAATTTTGTCTATTTCTTTTAGGGCACCCATAACTTTTTTTCCTATGAAGTTTGACTGTATTTCAGATTGTCCCATTTCTTCTAATTCTCTCGAGATTTTAGAAACAACTTTGTCAATTGTCTCTGGATCAATTGGTCTTTTTTTTAAAGCTGTAAAAATAGATTTAGCTAATTTTTCTCTGTCAAAAGGAACTCTACGTCCATTTTTTTTTATAACCGACAATTCTCTAAATTGAACTCTTTCAAAAGTTGTGAACCTCATACCTCCATTACATGTACAAAGTCTTCTTCTCCTAATGGCAGTTCCATCTTCTGTGGGTCTAGAATCAACAACAGAAGTATCTTTTTCTCTACAAAAGGGACAAAGCATAATTTAATTTTTAGTCAAGTGCTTATATATAGGAAATTTAGAACAAAGTTCAATAACTTCTTTTTTAACTTCAGACTCAGTTTTACTATTGTTTTCTGGATTTTCAGACAAACCTTTAATGACTTTAGTAATTAACTCTCCAACTTTCTTGAATTCATTTAAGCCAAAGCCTCTGGTTGTGGCAGCTTGAGAGCCAAGTCTTATTCCTGAAGTAATAGTAGGTTTTTCTGTATCAAAAGGTATTCCATTTTTGTTACAAGTTATGTTGGCTTTACATAAACTAATTTCAGCGGCTTTTCCTTTAACTTTAAAGGGTCTTAAATCAACCAACATTAAATGCGTATCAGTCCCCCCCGAAAAAATTTTGAATCCATTATTTTTTAAGGTTTCAGATAAAATTTTTGCATTAGAAAGAACAGATTTTATATAATCTCTGAATGCTGGTTGTAATGCTTCTTGAAATGCAGCGGCTTTAGCAGCTATAACATGCATCAATGGTCCTCCTTGATAACCTGGAAATACAGCAGAATTGATTTTCTTAAATAAATCTTCTCTATTAGTTAAAATAATTCCTCCTCTACCACCCCTTAAAACTTTATGTGTTGTTGAAGTTACAACATCAGCATATTCAATTGGATTAGGATAACCTTTCCCAGCTACCAAACCCGAGAAATGTGCCATATCTACCATTAAATATGCTTTGATACTATTTGCTATCTCTCTAAATTTTTTAAAATCTATTATTCTTGAATATGCACTTCCACCTGCAATTATAAGTTTAGGTTTATGTTCATTAGCTAATTTTTGAACTTGATCATAATCAATAAGGCCTGTCTCTTTATTTACGTCATAATGAAAAGCGGTAAGCCATTTTCCAGATAAAGCAACTTTTGCTCCATGAGTTAAATGTCCTCCAGAATTTAAACTCATACCAAGTATTGGGTCTCCAGGCTGTAAAAGAGCAAGATATACTGCTCCATTAGCTTGTGCACCAGAGTGAGGTTGAACATTGGCATACTTACAATTAAATAATTTTTTAACTCTATCTAGAGCTAGTTCTTCTGCTTTATCAACGAATTCACATCCTCCATAATATCTTTTTCCAGGATAACCCTCAGCATATTTGTTTGTTAAAATAGAACCTTGAGCATCTAAAACAGCTTTTGAAACTATATTTTCAGAAGCAATAAGTTCGATATGTTGTTGCTGTCTTTCAAGCTCAAGTTTTATTGAATTGTATAAATCTGGGTCTTTAGAAGATAAATCATTATCAAAATAGTCCTGATAGATACTTGAAACATCTTTCTTAATTTTTGACATAGTTTGTAAAATTTATTTTTAAACTTTATTAACTCTACGAAGATGTCTTCCACCTTCGAACTTAGTATTAAGGAAAACATTAACTAGTTTAATAACGTCAGATTTTTTAGTTAATCTTGCTCCTAATGCCATGATATTAGCATTATTATGCTGTCTAGACAAACGCGTAGAAGCCTTATTATAACAAACAGCAGCTCTTACCTTTTTAAATTTGTTAGCTGACATAGCCATTCCAGTACCAGATCCACAAACCAATATTCCTATATTGCTTTTTTTAGACAAAACGTTTCTAGCTACTCTTTTTGCATAATCTGGATAGTCGACTGATTTATTGTCTTTAGGACCTAAATCCACAACTTTAATTTTCTTTTTTATAAGATATTTTTTTATTATCTCTTTTATTTTGAAACCTGCGTGGTCAGAAGACAGAGATATTTTTTTAAATAAAGACTTCAAATTAATTAAATCTATTTTCTAATAAACAGGCTACTATATGAATTCTATTTTGTTCTCCACCATTAAAAAAATTGTGATATCTAGTATTGTTAGTAATCCAAATTTTTCCATCAGCAGGCATATGTTTTGCTACATCCTCAATAACCATTTTACATCCTGGATTTGTTATAATTGGTATATGAAGTCGTGGCTCGGGATCCTTGTGCCAACTCAATGTTGATCTTGGTTCTTTAAGTAAAATTCTTACTCTTCCAAGTTTAAATTTAGATTTTAAAACTTTGTAAACTTCTTCAAAATAAGTATTTTGAAAATCGCTAACCAATTGTGTATATTTTGATTCATCTATTGGCTTGTCTCTCATAACTTCTTTTCCAGTATCGTCCGGTTTAGTCCAGTATACACCTCTAACATTATGACCCTCTATTGAACTATCATCTCCAGGTACCTTATTCATTGGAATTGCATGAAAATTTGTAATACCCAGTGTTTGATATTTTGATTTTTTTAAAATTTTTTCAAGATCAGTTTTTAGTTTAGAAACATCAAACTTTATGTCAGGTACTTGATAGAAATCTTCAAACGTGCTTGAATTTGACATAATTATATTTAATACACTTTTTAATATTTAAGATAATATTATATTTGTCGCATTATAGAAAGTTTAATAGGTTTAAAAAATGAAGATTTTGGGTAAATATCCTAATGTAAGATTGAGAAGGAATCGCAAGTACGATTGGAGCAGAAAATTAGTTGCGGAAAACAACTTGACGGTTAACGATCTTATACTTCCAATTTTTGTTACTGAAGGAAAGAACAAAATTGAAAGTATCAAAAGTATGCCGGGTGCTTACAGATATTCTATAGATAAAATAAATCACATAGTTAATAAAGCAAGCAAGGTAGGAATTCCTCTTGTGGCTATCTTTCCTCATACACCAAATAAGAAAAAAAACTCTTTAGGAACTGAATCTTTAAACGAAAACAATCTTGTGTGCCAAGCAATTAAAAAAATTAAAAAAAACAATCCAAATATTGGAGTTATGGCTGATGTTGCATTAGATCCTTATACAAATCATGGTCATGATGGAGTTTTAAAAAAAAAAGAAGTTCTTAATGACGAAACTGTTGAAATTTTAACTAAACAAGCTGTACTTCAAGCTGAAATGGGTTGTGATGTTATAGCGCCGTCTGACATGATGGACGGAAGAGTTGGTGTAATAAGAAAAGCTCTAGACAAAAACAATTTTAAAAACGTACAAATATTATCTTATGCTGCCAAATATGCTTCAAATTTTTATGGACCTTTTAGAAACGCAATAGGATCAAAACAAAAATCGAAAATTAACAAAAAAAGTTACCAAATGGATTTTAGAAATTCTGAAGAAGCTTTACGGGAAGTAGCTTTAGATATTAAGGAAGGTGCAGATTTTGTTATGATAAAACCAGGGCTTCCATATCTTGATGTTATAAAATCTGTAAAAGAAAACTTCAAAATTCCTGTTTTTGTTTATCAGGTATCAGGTGAATACAGCATGATAAGAAATGCAATAAAAAATAATATATTTAAAGAAGATGTAATAATCGAAAGTTTAATGTCTTTTAAAAGATCTGGTGCTTCAGCAATAGTTAGTTATTTTGCTTTAGATGTTGCTAAAAAAATCACTAATTAACCACTGTAAATTTATTTTCTAATAATCTGCGTGAATATGGAAATTTAATATTATTTGGAATAAAAAATTTATTTTCCATCAAAGATCTGCAAAAATTTAAACCTTCGCTAAGTTCTTCTTTGCTTATGTTGTCAAATTTTCTTAAAATTAAAAAGGTTGGTATTTTGTAGTCTACATTATCAATGTTTATATTGTGAATTTTTTTTGAGTTTAAATTAGGCACGTCTTTGATATCAAAACCAAAACCTAAACTAGTTATGAGGCTTGCTTCCCAATCTAAATAATGAGTTAACCAATTTGTTTTGTTAAGTGAATCAAAAAACTTGCCCAGTGAAATATATATATTTTTATATGACTGATTTTCAGGCAACAAAGTTCTTAATAATGAAGATATTGAATTTAGACAAAGAGTCTTCTTTTTATTGTCAAAATATTTAGGAGCAATTGCTTCTATTAACTCAGTTTTAAAATATCCAATTTTGTTTTCGTTTTTTGAATTATAAACAATAAAAATTTTATTTGTTAACTGAAGGTAATTTTTAATTTTTCTTGAAGTACCTCCGTAAACAATACCGTTCACTTTTCCAAATTTATTTGTAAATACTTCAAGAATTAAAGCGTTTTCTTTAAATTTTCTTTTTGATAAAATAAACCCTTCGTCTTCCCAATTCATAATTGTTATATATTTAAATCTTTAATTAATTGGGTAGCAGCTTTTTGTTCTGCAGTTTTTTTTGAATTACCATAACCAATAAATTTTTTAGAATCTTGTATTTGAACTTGAGCTTTAAAAAGCGGATTATGATTAGGCCCAGTTTTTTTAAAGATTTTATAAATTGGTAGTTTTTTAAATTTTTTTAAAGAAAATTCTTGTAGTTTTGTTTTTGAATCTATTTCAGTATTGTGTGAATTTTGAATAAAAAATTTCCAATTATTAAGTACAAATTTTTCTACGTTTGAAAAACCTTGATCTAAATATATAGACCCAACTAAAGCTTCACATGTATCACTTAATATTTTTTTATGAGAGTTATTTAAATTTTTATATGAATTTCCTGTCTTAATGAATTTTTTTAGATTTAATTGTGCTCCAATTTTTGCGCATGTTTCTTTATTAACAAGGTTAGCAAATTTTTTATCAATAATACCTTCGCTTTCATTTGGAAACATGCTTAAAAGTTTTTTAGAAATTATGAGACCTATAACTCTGTCACCCAAAAATTCTAGTTTTTCATTATTTTCTATTTTATCAAAGCTTTTATGAGTAAGACTTTGAACAAGTAGATTTTTATTTTTGAACTTAAAATCTATTTTTTTTTCAAGTTTTG
>MDTG01247559.1_pt1 | contig 14966 bp, 17 predicted proteins | sample 811421 | NCBI WGS metagenome assembly MDTG01 (sample SAMN05326645, study PRJNA326480) | marine metagenome | isolation source: seawater | place: Pacific Ocean: South East | collected 2011
AAGATAAAGACGATAAACAAGAGGTGGCAAAACCTCACTTGGGATTGGATAACAAACAAGATATTCTTAATTCAATGCTTACTGTTGTTAATGGATTGCAAAGCTCACTTCGTAGAGGTGGCATGGAAACGAATGACTTTGAACTTAATGAAGCTGCAACTGCGAGTTTGTTCGAGGATAGGTTCGAGAATCTGCTCACTGGTTGGTCAATGGTTATCAATATAGAAGTCCCCAATAATGATATGGCACTAATTAACGCTGATGGTACATCATGTCTATAAGTAGATTGAAATTACAGAATACAGAAAACTATATGATTGGATTCTCCAACCGTTTAGTAAAGCTGCTTAAAATAGAAATAGAAAAAAATAGAACCAGAAATTACAACGGTAGAACGGTAAGTGCGCCAATAGATGATACTGGAAGCCTAAAAGATAGTCTTAAAGTCCAAATGGGTAAATCTAAGATGAGTATTGTAGGTAATAGCTACGGAGAAAAATTAGATGAAGGTGGATTGGTTAATGCAAAAGTATCTGATATAATTAAATGGATTAAGAGAAAGCCTGTTAAGATTACTGATGCCAGAGGTGGACTTGTTACTGCTGACGATTACAGAATAAATAAGTTAGCAAATAACATCGTTAGGAAATTAAACGGAAATACGGGTAGTGGAATAAAAGCAACTAATTTCATAGGGGATGCAATAGATATAGCGATGCAACAAATAGCAACTATCGCTGACCCAGTAGAAAAAGATATATACCTCAACTTAGATGAAATATTTAAAAGAGCAGGTTACACTAAAAAAGGAGACGATTATATAATAGAATAATTATGGCAACATCAACAGGCGAAGTAGAAAAAATAAACGTTAGGAGTCCATTTTATCTAACAGTGGATTCAGAGGGTGCGCCACCAGATTATACGCCCCCTGCAACCTTAACTCAACCATTAGGGTGCGGAGGACAAATTAATATAGGGGAGGATGTAGGTATTCGAGTATACGAGGTAGATGTAACTAATAGAAGTGGTTCTTTCACTATAAATTTCACCATCAACATCCCTATAAAAATTACATACCAATTAACAGAAGATTCATCTCCAACAGTTGTAGGATACAAGGGTAACAATCAATATGAGCAAGAACTTCTTGACATGGGAATCTCTGCTTCTGAATTAACTGGATTGAGTAGCGGAACAGCACAAGGTGGAATTCCAATTACAAGAAGTACAGATTCAGCTTCTACACTTACTATAACAATAGAAGCTCCTCTGGCTACTGATGATTATCAGTTGATAATGGGTTGCCCTGACCAGACTGCAGCACCATCATCCACATTTTCATTGCCTAGTTCAATACCTACTAATACTAATTTGTTAGATGGCTCACAAACTCTTGGGATAGTCTTTTCTCATAATTACACACACAGTTTCCTATCATCAGTATCTTTAAAGGTTTATATTAGTGGCTCTCTTGTAGAGACCATTAGCCCTGCTTCACTTGACATGGGAGGTGGCGATAATCCAACAATCATATTTAGTAATATCTCTGGATTAGATTGGGCTACAGGTTCTTTCCCTGACAATCCCAATTTTCAGACTCCACTAATTATAGATAATTCATCATTTATCTCTGGTGATAATAAGATAGAATTAGAGTTTAACTGGGATACGAGCTTGTGGAATAGTAATTTTCTTTTAGATTTAACATCTTTTTATAGAACAGGAATATTCAGAAATACAACCGCTAACGCATATCAGTTTGCGTATCCTTATTATCAAAATCAATTTAGTTTTTATGGAGCTACAGATAGATTCACTACAGAGGTTAGACAAAAGGCTGTCGATGGGTTCTTTTACTACAGTTCTGGCGTAAGATATAGTTTTATTTATAACACAACAACAGGGAGAGTTTCTAATTCAACAGATACTAATAGATTAGATATTTCTGAACAAGATAATGCATTTTGAAAGAATAGAGTTTAGATAAAAAATAATCATGGCAACAATATCACAAGCGCAATTAGACATATACATATACACTGGTATAGCAGGGGAGAAACCTACTACACCTCAATATACATTGGTTAAAGATAAGTTATCATCTGAAGGTATAATTGTATTTGAAGTTGCTGAATTGGTTAAGGACTATGTAGATGTAAACTTTACAGGGGATTACCAAACCATAAGTCAAAACGCTTGGGTTGATTTTGTTATAACAAGGACTTTTGATAATTCTACTACAGACACAATAGAAAAAAGGTCTTTAGCTTTCCTTGGATATGGGGAATTTGAAGATGGCATAAACCCATCTCTAAGTAAAACATTTCTGGCATCAAACACCAATTTCTATGTGAAGCAAGGTGAAGAAGCGTATGTTCCTGTTTATGTATCAACAGATGGCGTTTATAAGGTAGAATACTTTCAGGGAAGCACTTCTCTTGTAAGTTATAGGATAGGGGGTTCTGTGAAAAAAATAACTACCGATACAATAGATATTAAAACAGATACTACTGATTTTAAAACAGATATAATCTCTGAAAGAACACCTGATTCGGTAGGATTCCAAAGGCAAACAGAAGTACCTCTAAATTCAGATAAAGTTACAGTAACAGCTCCAGATGGCACTACAGAAACAAGATTTATAAAGAATATAGAAGAATGTAAGTATACTCCACGAAAAGTGTCTTTTATGAATAAGTTTGGAGTAATACAAGACCTTTGGTTTTTTAAGCGTAGAGATGATTCATTCGAGGTAGAAAGGGAGGACTTTAAACGGTCTATTTTAGATATAGGGACATCATCCGTCTCTTATGATGTTTATAAGGGGTCTAGACAAGCTTTAGATATATCTGCTAAGGAGAGGTTATCTATGAATACTGGATTCATTACAGAAGACCACAATGAAGTTATAAAACAGCTAATGGTTACTGAACACTGTTGGATTCATCAAAACTCCACACTTACTCCACTAAAACCAATAACCACCTCATTCCAAGAGAAAAAAGAAGTAAATGAGAAGCTTATAAATTTTACTGTAGAATTTGAAGTTGCTAATAACTATATCCAAGACATTCGATGATAGATATTCAGTTATATATTGACCAAAATGAATTTGATAGTGCCACCAGAAGTTACAGTAAGGTTGACTTATTTAAAGGTGAATCCATAACTTTGATATCCTCTATACAAAATATAAAAGATTTCTCTAAGATATTTTCTGATTACTCGAGGACATTTAAAATTCCTGCTAACGACACTAATAATAAATTATTCAAACACTTTTATAACCCAGATGTTGTTGGATTTAATGGTGCTACTAAAAAACTAGCTAAGATATACATGAATTATATGCCTTTTAGAGAGGGATATATATATCTTAAATCTACAGAGATGAAGAATAATAAAGCATCAAGCTACACTATCATTTTCTATGGGGGGCTGATTAAACTAAGGGAGGCTATGAAAGAAGAAAAGCTAACTGCTTTAGTGGCTAGTTTAGATTCTACCATACAAAACTTTGTCTATGATGAAGCGACTGTAAAAACGGGTTTTACAACTGGACTCCACAGCAACGCTATAATATATCCCCTTATAACATCTGAAAAAAGACTGTATTATGATTCCGCCTCAACATCCCCTAATTATGATGGCAACCTGTATTCAGGAACCACAGATACAGATAGAGGACTTCGTTATACTGATTTGAAACCTGCTATTAAAGTTACTAAGGTCTTAGAAGCTATAGAATCTAAATATGGAATATCTTTCACAGGATTCTTTGATACAACTCCACTAACCAATCTTTACTTGTGGTTATCGAGAGAGGGTGGTGAAATAATAAATTACAACCCTACAGACGGAATCCCCAATAAAAAAACTATAGATGAGCTTACAACAACAAGCCCTGTAGATAGTGAGTTGACCATCGTTAATGATACATGGACAATTACACATGAAGCAGGTAGTCTAGTTTCTTTCGCAGGAACAAGATTTGAAAGTGAACTCAGTATAACGATAACCGCAGGTAATTATGATAAGGTTTTTTTGAGGTGTATTGACACTAGAACTGGTGATGTTGTATCTGAGAAATCATTCTCTGGAGGTAACGAGACTATATCAATGATATCAACACCAAACTTTCAATATTTACAACCTAAAATTGGAGAAGCAAGAACCTATACTTTGAAGTGGGAAGTGGAAGCTTTCGGTTCAAACATAGCATTTTCTTCTAATCTAACGTTAAGGAAAAAAATATTTAACGAGACAGTGAAAAGCCAACTATACAATGCTTTTAGCAACTCCGCATTTACATCGTCAACCGCTAATTCACAAGGATTGGAGAATCACTTTCCAGACATGAAAGTTGTTGATTTCTTATCTGGATTGTTTAAGATGTTTAATCTTACCGCCTACGTTAAAGAACCTCTAGCTTCAATACCAGTGATAGAAGTACAGACTTTGGATGACTACTATGCTGATGCTGTGAATAATCAATCTAAAGGCACTATCGATATAGTAGATTTTGTGGATATTGAGTCCCATGAAATCGAGGTAGCAAGACCCTTCTCATCTGTTTCTTTTGAGTATGAGAAAACTGACACCATCTTAATGACTGCTCACGAAGCTACCCATAATAAGGTTTTCGGAAATACGATTTATAACACGCCCAAAGATTATGACGATTTAGGGGTTGAATATAAGGTTGAATTACCCTTCTCTCATCTAAAATATGAAAGACTATTTGATATAGGGGAGACTGCAACTTCTGAAAACTCAAATCTTACTTATATTCAATGGGGATATTCAGCAGGGGGTGAGTTTACCCATGAAGATGCTACAACTGAAAAAAATGTCCCAACAGGTAATTATAGACCAAAAGACATAAAACCATTGCTATTTTACGGTATAAATCAAACTATAACAGGGGGTAAGAATATAAACTGGATTTCGGGAACAGAGGACGCTCTAACAACCTATTGGAGACCCTCTAATTCAAATGAGGAGGGAACGCCACCGACACCTCCTGCTAATAGTTTAAACTTTGATACTGAGTTTGACGAATGGCAACTTAAGGATTCTCTAGAGTCTGATTCAGACTTGATAGTGCCAGATAACTCATTATTTGGCAAATACTACATAAACTATATCTCAGGAGCTTATAACGAAAATAAAAGGATGTTTAAGTATAAATGTTTTCTTCCTGCTAAAATACTAACGAGATATAAATTAAACGACCAGATTAAGATACAAGATAGGGTCTTCCATATTAATTCTATAAAGACAAACCTTAACACTGGAGCAACAGAGCTTGAATTACTAAATTTAATTCCTGAATTAGATACGATAATATGATAAAGAATATTATAGACTTATTGAATTTAGATGATTGGTACGGAGTATCGGAGAATGTAGATATAGCTAAAGGTAAATATAGGGCTGTTAGAAACTGGGATGAAGCTAAAAAACAACTAAAAAGACAATACTATGGCAAGTAAGAAGATAATGGTGGATATCATGGTGGTAGATAAAAACGCCACCAAAACCATAAACAAAACCACTAAAGCTGTAGATGGGTTAGCAAAATCCACAGAACAATTACAGGGAAGAACTTCAAAGAATAAGGCTGAGACTGGACTGAATAACGCCCTCTTAATGGAGACTGGGAGATTAGCCTCTGATGCCTCTTTTGGGTTTCAGGGTATGGCTAATAACTTAGGTCAAGTAGTTAGTTTACTACAGATATCTTCTAAAAATTCAGGGGGATTCGTTAATGCTCTGAGGGATTTAGGTAGAAGCCTTGTGGGTGTTGGTGGTATTATGGTTGGTATCCAATTATTAATATCTTTCTTGCCTCAAATATCAAGGTTACTAAAAAAATCAAAAGAGGAAGCATCTGAATTTGCAGGTGCTTTTGATGATTTAAGCGAATCTGTTGGTAATACAGCAGGTGATTTTGAAATATACATAAAGACTTTACAATCATCTACAAAGAGTTCTGAGGAAAAAGCGGATGCTATATTTAATCTAAACAAGGAATTTCCTGATTATATTGTAAATTTAGATAATGCGGGAATATCTCTGGATGACGTAGCAAATAAAACTGATGATGCAGTAACAGCCACCAACAACTATAGACAAAGTATATTGGATTTAGCAGTAGCTCAAGCAGCACAAGATAAAATTAGAGAGATTCAATCTGAGAGGATAGAGATTCTTCAGAAAAGGGATGAAAAGGCAAGAGAATTAGGCTTTGAAAACGCTACTGAGGCACTTAGGGAATTTGAAAAACTAGAGAAAGACAGAGCTGATGGTATTATAGCTCTAACAAGTACAGTAAATTCTACATTGAATGAAGAAGTGATAAATCCATCTAAAGCTATATTTGAGTTTGGACAGGCAAGACTCACACAAATAGAAGAACAAACCAATGCTTTGCTTAAATTTGTAGATATTCAGAGGCAAGAAACAAAAGAACGCAAAAAATCATTGAAGGTTGCTGAGGAAAAAAGGGAGTATGATATGCTCGAAATAGATAATTTTGATGCACAAATACGCTCTATAAGAGAATTAGGTAAGATAAGGGAATTCTTCTTTAATAGGAATTTAGATTTTATAGTAGATGAAAGCACCCACAGACTTTCCGCTATAGAATTAGAAGAAGATATCGCCTTAGCCTCCATAAACGCCCTTGGCTTAGAGGAGAAAATAACTCAACAAGCAAGAACAGAGGTAGCCGCATTTTTTTCTAAAGAAAGAACTAGAGCTGAGAAGGAGGCTCTTTTTGAATTAGGAGATGCTATTGTACAAGCGGCAGGAGAATCCTCAACTGTAGGTAAGGCAGTGGCATTAACTATGGCAACTATCAATACATATCAGGGGATTACTAAAGCTTTAGCTGAGATTTCACCTCCGTTTAGTTATGTGGTGGCGGCTACAACAGCATTAAAGGGTTTTGCGGCAGTTAAAAACATACTTGCAGCTAAAGTACCGTACGGAAGTGATTCCTCATCTTCAGGAACATCTTCAAGTGGAGTAGGGGTTCAAGCCCCTAACTTCAATGTCGTGGGAGCATCTGAAACATCTCAATTAGGCATGGCTTTAGCTAAAACGCAAGGAGACCAAAAGGTTGAGTTAGTATGGGATGATTTAAATGGATTTAATGAAACAGAAAGAACAACAGTAGACATTGCATCATTTTAAAATAATATATTATGAGAATTATAGAATTACTAATTGACGAAGATGCCCTATTATCAGGGATAGAAGCCATATCTATTGTAGATAAACCTGCAATAGAGGAAAACTTCATCGCTTTAAAGGAACAAACTAAAGTGAATCTCACTGAGGTAGACAAGGAAAAGCGTATTCTGATGGGGGCAGCATTAGTCCCTAATAAGAACATCTACCGTACAGATGGGGAAGATGAGTATTATATCTATTTCTCTGACGATACTGTCAGAAAAGCAAGTGAACTTTTTCTAATGAGAGGTAATCAAAACAAATCTACATTGGAACATGAAGCTGAACTCAATGGGCTTAGTGTAGTAGAGAGTTGGATTATAGAAGATGATGTTCATGATAAAAGCAGAAAGTATGGACTGGATATGCCAGTTGGGACTTGGATGGTTTCTATGAAGGTAAATAATGACGAAGTGTGGGAGAACTACGTTAAAACAGGATTAGTAAAAGGATTCTCTATAGAGGGTTATTTCACCGATAAACTTGAGATGTCCAAAATAGAAAACCACATAAACGAGAATGAAGCTACAGAGATTCTTTTTGAGATACAAGACTTCCTTGACTCAAAGAAGTACGAACTAAAAACATTTAACGATTACCCTGAGTCTGTGTCAAACAACGCTAAGAAGGTGTTAAAATACGTTGATGAAAATGGTTGGGGTTCTTGTGGAACTGCTGTAGGAAAACGCAGAGCCTCCCAATTAGCCTCTAGAAGCAATTTAACGGTGTCTACGATAAAAAGGATGTATTCCTTCCTGTCTCGCCATAAAAGCGATTTAGAGGCTTCTAAGAGCTATTCTGATGGGTGTGGTAAGTTAATGTACGATGCTTGGGGGGGTTTATCGGCACTTTCTTGGAGTAAAAGCAAGTTAAAAGGACTCGGTGAGATAAAGGAAACTATGGCTTCTGCGGTTATAGACGATGACTACGCCATTATAAATGATAGGTTGGCGTTCTCTACTAAAGAAATGGCAGAAAAAGCTGCTAAAGACTTGGGATGCGAAGGGCATCACGAGCATGAACTTGATGGTAAAACATGGTATATGCCATGTAAGCAACATACACTTGCTGAAGTTGACAGTAAGGGTAATGTGAAGAAAAGTCCCAAAGCTCCGAAGTCTGGAACTCCGAATAAGAATCCTAAAGGTAAAGGAACTGCAAAAGGGGATGCTTCTGGAAAGACAGGAGCCAAGGTCTCTGCTAAAGACAGAGCATCACTTAAAAAGAAATCTGATGAATTCAATAAGAAATATAAAAGTAAATTGGGTTACGGTGTTACTACTGGTGTCCTTGCCTCTGTTTTTCAGCGTGGTCTTGGAGCTTTTAACACATCTCATAGTCCTAAAGTTAGGTCAGCTTCTCAGTGGGCTTTTGCAAGGGTTAATGCCTATCTATACTTAATAAAGAACGGTAGACCTCAGAATCCAAAGTACACTACGGATTACGATTTGCTACCTAAGAAACACCCAAAATCAAGGAAGGCATGATTAGAAAAAGAAGAAAATTTACCCACAGCAGAACATCACCTAAAAACGATAAGAGGGGATGTCTATGTCCAGATGGAAAAACGTATTCAACAGAATGCTGTGATGGGAGTTTACAAGCTCAGGGAATAGGGAATATAACAATGACCCATACCACATACTACTATAAGTTACAGAAATGCAGCCATAGCTCCCATAAAGAAATTTACATAATAGATACCCAATTGACCATAGGTAATGTTTATTACTTCAATTTCAGTAATACAATTCATAGCGGTTGTTACACAGTAACCCATGTAAAAACATCTGCTGAACATAAAGTTAATTCAGTGGTATCATATAGCGATTGTGCTGCTTGTATATCTGGTAATTAAACGAAAATCTAACACTATTCAATAATACAGTTATTTTATTATAAATTTAAAAAGATGGAGAGTACAAAAGCAACAACAATTTTGAATGACATTCTTCAAAAGTTGTCTTTGCTTACTAAAGAAGATGAACTTGCTCAGGGCATTCTTGAAGAAGAAGTCCAAGAGGAGGTTGTAGCTGCTGAAAGTGAGGAAGCTGCTGTTGAGGAAGTAAAAGAAGAACTGAACGAAGAGCCTTTAGAGGAAGAAGTTCCAGTTGAAGAAGAAACTACAGATTTGATGGAAGGATACGTTAAAGAGGAGGATTTCAAAGAAACTATCTCTGCCATGAAAGCTGAATTAGATGCCCTTAAAGAAGCTGTTAAGGGTAAGATGCAGGAATACAAGAGTCAGAAAGAAGAACTGTCTAAAGAGATAGAGAAGTTATCTGCTGAACCTGCTGCTGAGCCAATCAAACATAGCCCAGAAAGTGAGGCTAAGAAATTAGAATTTACTGCTCCCAAAGGTAGAGTAAGTACAATAGACAGAGTATTTCAAAGAATTAACAACTAATAATTAAATATAAAATGGCAACTACAACTTCAATTACTACTACTTATGCAGGTGAGTTCGCAGGTAAATATATTTCTGCTGCCCTTCTAAGTGGTAACACATTAGCTAATGAGCTAATTACCGTAAAACCTAATGTCAAGTTCAAAGAGGTAATGAAAAAAGTAGGCACGGATGCTATCGTAAAAAATGCGACTTGCGACTTTGATGCTACTTCTACTTTGACTTTAACTGAAAGAGTCCTTCAACCAGAGGAATTTCAAGTAAACCTACAATTGTGTAAGAAAGACTTTGTATCTGATTGGGAAGCTATCTCAATGGGATATTCAGCTCATTCTAACCTTCCTTCTAACTTCTCTGACTTTTTGTTGGGTCATGTAGCTGATAAAGTAGCTCAGAAAATCGAGCAAAATATCTGGAATGGTACTAACGCAACTGCAGGTGAATTTGATGGGTTCCTTACTACTTTAGGAGCTGATGGAGATGTAAACGATGTTACTACATCTGAAACCTCTATTACTGCTACTAACGTAATTCAAGAGCTTGGTGCTACTGCTGATTTGATTCCATCGGCTGTATATGGAAAAGAAGACTTAACTATTTATGTTGCTTCTAACGTATACAGAGCTTATGTAAGAGCTTTGGGAGGATTTGCTTCTAACATTGGTGCTGCAGGTACAGATGCTAAAGGTACTCAGTGGTTCAACGGAGGTGCTTTAACATTTGATGGTATCAACGTAGAGTTGGCGCAAGGATTAGCAAGTAACAAAATGGTTGCTGCTGAGAAGTCTAACTTGTTCTTTGGAACTGGACTTCTATCTGACATCAATGAGGTGAAAGTTATCGATATGGCTGACCTTGATGGTTCTCAGAACGTAAGAGTCGTTCTTAGATTTACCGCAGGTATACAACACGCTATAGGTGGTGATATCGTACTTTACTCTATCTAATAGATAATTAACTAGGAAACAGGGGTGGGTGAGCCAAGTGCCTACCTACCCTTTTTTCATTAAAACAATATAAGAAATGGCTTGTGATTTAACTGGTGGGAGAGCTAAACCCTGTAAGGATGCTGTAGGAGGTATAAAAAAGATTCACTTTGTGGACTTCGGAGATTTAGGAGCTGTAACTGTTGGCTCTAGCGACGAAGTTACTGATATGGGTGGTACTTTTACTTACTATACATACGATGTCAAGGGTAATTCTTCCTTAGAAACGAACATCACCACTTCATTGGAGAATGGAACTACATTCTTTGAGCAAGTAGTGAATTTAACACTCCATAAACTAACCAAAGAAGATAACAAAGAACTTAAATTGATGGCTTTTGGCAGACCCAATGTGCTTGTTGAAACTTTCGATGGAAGCGTTATTCTTGTTGGTAGAGAACATGGAGCTGAGGTAACTGGTGGTACTATGGTAACTGGTACTGCAATGGGAGACCTTCAAGGGTACACCTTGACCTTAACTGCAAACGAGGTTACTATGCCTAACTTCGTAACTGGTGCTACAGCTGCTGACCCATTCGCAGGAATGAGTAGTGCTACAGCTACCCCAGGAACACAAAGAACACCGTAAGAACACTTACATATGGTGTCAATAAGAGAGGGCTTTATGCCCTCTTTTTTATTATATAAAACAAAAATGCAGTTTTACGTTACTTTAGTATGGAGATTCTAACAACTTCGACATCAAATCAATCACTTACGATTGTACCGAGAATAGATGCCAGTTCACCAACTTTATCCCTAACAGATAAATCTACAAGAACTACATCTGCAGTAACCGTCTCAAAGACCTCACAAGGCGATTACATGGTGCTTACAGGCACTTTCTCCCTTAAAGAGGGTAATCAGTATACCTACAGGGTAAAAGATGGCTCTACGGAGATATATAGAGGTTTAATATTCTGCACTGACCAAACTGGTTTAGATAAGTATTTTGTCAACAGTGGAGAGTATGTAGAAGAAAGTAGTTATGATAACGATTTCGTAATTATATAATGGGTAAGAACAAAGCAATAAAGATGGCAAGAAATAAAGCCAATGTCGATTCGATAGTAAAAAAGGTAGAACAATCTATTCATGTTATTGGATTATCGTCCTATAGTAGACCAGAGGTAAGTGAAACTGGAAAGAACGAGTGGGTTGATTATGGAGACGAAAATGACTACTTTGAATATCTTATAGATAGATATAATGGTTCACCAACTAATAACGCTTCAATAAACGGAATATCAGAGATGATATATGGTAAAGGGTTGGATGCTACTGATAGTGAAGCGAACCCTACTGAGTATGCTGAAATGAAACAGCTATTCAAGAAGGACTGCATGAAAAAGGTTTGCTATGATTATAAGATGATGGGTCAAGCCGCAATTCAAGTAATCTACAGTAAAGACAGAAGTAAAGTTGTTCAAGTAGAACATATGCCAATCGAAACGTTAAGAGCTGAAAAGGCTTCTAATAACGGTGAGATTAAAGGTTATTATTATTCTTCCGATTGGTCAAATATAAAACCAAGCGACAAGCCAAAGAGAATTCCTGCTTTTGGTACTTCAAAACAAGGCATAGAAATTCTATACATCAGACCCTACAGAGCAGGTTTTTACTACTACTCTCCTGTAGATTATCAAGGAGGGCTACAGTATGCGGAACTTGAAGAAGAAATAGCAAACTACCATATAAACAACATTCAGAATGGTCTTGCACCATCGATGCTTATCAACTTCAATAACGGTGTCCCAGATAAGGAGCAGAGAGATGAAATAGAAAGAGCTATATACAATAAATTTAGCGGCAGTTCAAACGCAGGCAAGTTCATCTTAGCCTTTAACGACAGTAAAGAATTAGCTGCTACTATAGAACCTGTACAACTTACAGATGCCCATCAACAATACCAGTTCTTATCTGATGAGTCTATGAAAAAGGTTATGGTATCCCATAGAATTGTATCCCCGATGCTTGTAGGAATTAAAGATAACTCTGGGCTTGGTAATAATGCAGAAGAACTACAGACAGCTTCAATCCTAATGGACAACACTGTCATTAGACCAATGCAAGTTACTATTATAGATGAATTAGAGAGAATATTAGAGTATAACAATATCGACTTAGACATCTACTTTAAGACACTACAACCTCTTGAGTTTACAGATTTAACCAATGCGGTTACTGATTCTGAGATAGAGAAAGAAACTGGCGTTAAGAAGGATAGCAAACAAGACGAAGTTGAACCACAAACTATAGAGGAATAATGGCAACGGCTTTATTTATAAAACGTCAGGACTTAGTAAAGAATACATCTCTAAGTGGGAATGTAGACACTGACAAATTCATACAGTTTATCAAACTTGCTCAAGAAATTCATGTAAGGAATTATCTTGGTACAGACTTGTATGACAAGATAAGCAGCGATATTATTGCGGATACTTTGACAGGGGATTATTTAAGTTTAGTAAATGACTACATTCAGCCGATGTTAATCCATTTTGCAATGAGCGAATATTTACCTTTTGCAGCCTACACAGTTGCCAATGGAGGAGTATACAAGCATACAAGCGAGAACAGTCAGTTGGCTGAGAAGACAGAAATAGATTTACTGATTGCCAAGGAGAGGGATTATGCCGAATACTACACTAATAGATTTATTGAGTATATGAGCTTCAATGCACAATCTAAGTTTCCTGAGTATTACAGTAACAATAACGATGATGTTTACCCAGATAAAGATGTACTTTTTAACGGATGGCAACTATAGAAATGGCATATAAGAAAAAAAAAAAGAAAACAAAAGAAGGATATAAGCCTAAAAAAGAAAACGAAATAAAATTAACCAGTTACCTTATAAAAGAAAAGGAATGAGTTTTGGTTTAATATATGAGATTTCTTGGTTTGGAGAGGTAAATGCTACAAACGGATGGGGTGATGGCTACCCTTTTGATGCTGATGGTAGTCATTTAACAGTAGACACAATAAGAATAACAGTAGATACAACACGATATACGGCAGATGCAACACAATATTAATGTATAAGAAATGGCAAAGCAAATAATCAATATAGGCACCGACTCAAATGATGGAGCAGGAGATGCTTTAAGAGATGCCTTTGTAAAGGTTAATACTAACTTTACAGAACTTTATGATAACGATGCGGCTGACACTTTAGATGCAGTAACAACATTAGGTAATACTACTACCAACTCTATTACAGTAGGAGGTCTTATAGTAGATACTGATACTCTCTATGTAGATTCTACAAACAATCGAGTGGGCATAGGGACTACTAGTCCTCAAAGTATTTTAGATATACGAAGCGATACAACTTTAGATATTAGATTAGGAAATTCACTAGGTGTTAATGGTTATAAATTAAAATCTAATGTTAGTTCAACTGCTGATTTTGGTTTTGTTATTGAGGATTTTTCAGGTACAGACCTATATAACGTTAAGACAGGTGTAGGTGGTTATCATAGGTTTTTAATAGATGGCTCTGAAGCAATGCGCATAAACTCTTCAGGAAGAGTGGGGATAGGGACTGATAGTCCTGATGCTAAGTTGGATGTAGAGGATTCTCAAGCAAACAGCACAATTGCAAGATTTAGGGATAATTCGGGTACGGCTCAGCAAACCTTAAGCATTTCTTCCATTGCAACAGGTATGCAAATTAGAAGTGCATATAACACAGGTATTTCTAACCAATTAGATATACAAACATCAGGGGGTAATTCATTTTTAACATTATCACCGAATTCTACCGAAGCGGTGCGCATAGACTCTTTAGGACGAGTGGGCATAGGGACTACTAGTCCTAGTTCTAATTTATCTGTACAATCTACAGGAACAGCATCTGGAACAGTAGCTGTATTTGGTAATGGTAATATTTCAGATGGGTTACAAATCATAACAAGCGATGGTAATTTAGAATGGGGCTTTAATGCTTTAAATTCGAGGAGTTTAGTATTCCAAACTAACCAAACCGAACGCCTACGCATCGATTCTAGTGGCAACGTAGGAATAGGGACTTCAAGCCCAGCTTCTAAATTATCTGTAAATGGAGGCACAATTCGTGTACAAAACAATAACCCCGCAGATGTAACTTTTTACGAAGAAGATAAAATAAATTCTTACGCAACATCTGGATACACAGTTAACGGTAGAGAAGGATTAACTCCTCTGATACTCCTGATAAGAGTACGCTTAAAGTTTTGATAGTTTGTTTGTTTCTTGATTTGGAAACTGCTAATCCGTATGCACGAGCGAAACTTTCTAAAAAAAAATAATCTTGAGCTAAATATTCTTGGAATTTTGTTTTAGGAAGA
>MDTG01272366.1_pt1 | contig 14966 bp, 4 predicted proteins | sample 811421 | NCBI WGS metagenome assembly MDTG01 (sample SAMN05326645, study PRJNA326480) | marine metagenome | isolation source: seawater | place: Pacific Ocean: South East | collected 2011
AAGTTCATTGATCCAGAAATAGTTGTCTCTTCTGATATGGTGCAAGTATTGTCAGAAGACGATGAGTTATTAGGAACATTTGACCAAGTACCAAACTATATTTTTGTTGTAGAGAAAAGCCTTTACCGTGCCGTGTCCGAGGAGATATTAGACTTCTTTGCGGGCTCCATAGACTTTAACAACCTCATAGGTGATCCTGTAAATCGCTATAGAATGCAGTACAAGGATTTAAATTATTTAAGAAGTATCTTTTTTCAGAGAGTTGAGAACTTATCAACAGTAGAAAAGTTTGTAGATTATTACAAGTGGTTTGATGACTCTATATCTGAAATGATAGCTCAGCTTGTTCCTGCTTCTGCTGAATTTATTAATGATGTTTACAATACTGTTGAGAGTCATGTATTAGAAAGAAATAAATATCAATCAAGATTCCCAACAATTGAATTTAAGCAGAAAGATCCAGAGGCTAGTATCCGTGGTGTTGTCGAAGCCAAGCTTCGTTATGAAGCAGAACTGTATGGCGGTGTTAGTGGCTCAACTTTTCCCGCCGGCGTAAGTGGCTCTTTCATACCAGACGCAACTCGACCAACACATTTACATACTGATTTTTGGAAAAAGAGAGCACTCCCCGGTGCTGCAGGTATTGCAGATCCTGAAATTACCTCTAGTGCCGCAACACTTGATGCTAAGCGCCGCCGCATACGAGCAGTTAAATGGAGTAGACCAGAGTTTAGTGGCTCTATGCCAACACTTACAAAAACTGACGGTACAAGATATACACTCAATAGATTATTAGAAACTCAGAAAGCCGGTACAGTTGATTTCACTGGCCCAGAAAACGTGACAATTAATAGAGTTATTAAGGGTGGTGTTAACTTTATAGATAACAAGAGTATTCAATATACTTATACATCTTTACACCCTGCTGGTCCAGTATCCTCTTCAGCCGGCTCTGTCCTTGTTCCACAGAACGTTCTTTTTGGCGAGATAGAAACATTTGATAATGTTGTATCCGATGAGGCATTCAAGCAACAACAGACAGAAAATATTAACAAGAAGCGAAAGCGTTATATCAAGGTTGATCAAGGTAGAGATTATATTGATGGCTTAGGATATGAAGCCAACAAAAACTCTTTTGCCTTCCCGTTTAATTTAATAAGTGCATCTATCTCAGGTGGCGTTGATGATTACATTAAATATCGAACCCATAAGAATGTAACAATTGCCAATTTACATAATGACGCATATGGTGCTGATATGGAAATACCTATGCAGGGTCCATTCACAAATTACGCAGTTGGAGGCCATCAATCACGACATGTTCCGCTTAATATTAGTAGTTCTACCAAGAGTGTATTCTATACTGGTTTAGATAATTATCTCTCTAGACCTGAAGCTTGGAAGCTTTTACTTGGTAAAAGAGATCCAGCAGATCCAAGCTGCGACGGTCAGTTAACGGATGGTGCTATTGGTATGACAGCGCCAGATTATCCTTGGCCTGAAGCAAATGCACCAGATGAGTTTCCTTACCCTGTTACAGCTTCTGAGAAGGCTGTATACTACAGAGATTTTATTGCCAAGAGACCAGTAAACATTAGAAACATTCAATTAAGAACCGGTTCGACAATACTTGGTAACTATCAACACAACTACGATGTTGTTCATACATTTGGAGCTTTTGAGAATCCAAGGCAATTTATTGAAAATCCACCATTATTGCCACCTAATACTTTTGATCTAAGAGCGACTAGCTCGACTCAAACTAGAACTTTCTTAGATGCTAGGAGACTTGAGGAAGGTCACTTTGAAGTTATGCCTGATTACGATGTTGGGTATTTATCAGGCACTACCAACAAAACTGTAATAGTAAGCAGATTCAGTGCAATTGGTGGATTGTTGACTGAGGGTAGAGGATATCGTGATTTTAGGTCTAACGAGTTCTCAGCATACAATAACCCAGACTATACCAATATTATGGTTACTAGACCACATCAGGTTTCAACAGGTCAAATTTCTGAACCAACAGGTGCAGGGACACCCGGCATTAGAGTGTTTGATATCCATGGACAAGATTTTGGATTAACTGCACACTCGTCGAGACATACAGCTAGATTTGGTAGAGATTCAAATCTAGTTACGAATCCCGGCGCATCATATGATGAATCACCGGGATACCATAAAACACACAGAAACAATAAAGACTGTGTTAGGATTCTAACCGATACTCCAACACCAGTCTATGAAGGTGATGCCCTACACAATACGCAGGGTGCACACATACAAGGTGGTAATGGAAGTCCAACTTTTGTTTTGACTGCCTCTCACGATGCTTCAAGTGGAAAACCTGCTACCAGAGCCCCCTTGTTACTTAATTCGATAACAGGTGGCACGGGTAATGGATTTAGTTGGACTGGCACATTAAAGTTTCACATATTTGAAGGACATACAGGAACTCAAATTATTGAACCTATATGGTCAATAGGTGTTGTTAATAGTAGTACTGAGTTTGTTCAGCTTAGAAAAGTTCATGCATCTAGCGGAGATAATCGACATCAAATACATTTTAGAATTGCATCCACCGGTGCTGATGCCCAATTTTATCAATTTAGGTACGACTTCCCCGCAGATACTTTTGACCTTTCTGGTAATTTTAATCATATAGCCTTAACTTACAATTCAGTACCTGACACTAAACTTCTATCGAATGTCGCTTCTCAAGCAGTTACTTTGTATTTGAATGGGGTTTCTCAATCTTACGCAGCATATGAAAGTATTCGTCCAAACTATAGAGCAGCTACTGGAACTAAGACTAACTATAGAAATTTTGCATCATTTACTGCTTTTGATTCTGCATATATGAATATAGGTGGTGATTTAACTGCAGCAAATTTTTTAAGTGCATCTGTAGACGAATTCACCTTTTGGACTACCGAATTAGATGCAGATGAAATTACTGAAATTTACAACGGCGGTGTTCCTTGTGACATTACATCATCTGCTGTGTATGCTGCTAGCGCCTCTGCACTTTGGGATTGGATTAGGTTTGAAAGTACTGGCCACGAGGGCGCCAGTTATATGCAACTTCGTACGTCTAATCCCGGTACATTCATTAATGCAAATTCGCTGATTGGTTACCTAAGCAGTAGCTTTACACCTATGGCGGTCAATACCGCTCCACTTGGTATTGTGGCTGATACATCTGTTCCTGCCGGTTGTACACCAGTGCTTGTAAGATATGACGATATCAAGACATTTGCCACACATTCAATGTTTGATAACTTCTTTGTACAACATCAGATTCCACAAATGAGCAAGCAATACGCTTGGATTACATCCTCACTTGTCAATGACAATGGCATTTGTGGATTCTACCATCCTAAGTTCACCATAAGATTATCAGGTGCATCAGGCATTACATACCCTAACGCTTTCGACTTTGTGACTGCGAGTCAGGAAGGTAGTGGTAGAATATTAATTGGCTCTCCTCGTACTCTAAGGTTTCCCACTTATAACGGTGGAACTAAAACTGAAGTCGGCGGTGCTTTAAGTTCTCTGGGAGAGTATCTGCCGCAAGTTTCAAGGTTGAATTTAAATATCAGGGATCATTTGAGTTCTTCCACAAACACATTAGGATACCCAGACCACATACCCTTAGCTAGTCCAACTGAAACTGAAACTCAATATGTAAACACAGTTGGCCCGGGCCACGGGGGCTTAATTAAAGTTGTATCATCTGATACGGATCCTAGATTAGATAATCAAGCGAGCACTGTGGCATTCAACAACTTGATGTTTAAGCGCGGCAATCAATTTGGATACCCATCTTGGAAGCAAGTTCGTCAACAAGATCATCAAATTCTTACACATCAAAGACTCAACAATAAGTTAAACATCTTTACAACCGGCGGTGCTGGCGTGTTGAGCGAATACGACTTACGTCCAGTCTCAATGGTTGGTAGACCATCGTTTGCAAACTTTGACTTTATACGCTCTTCTCTTGTGACAAGAAACGGACAGACTGAAATAATCAGCACTGCTGACAATGCCACTCTTAAAACATCTTATAGCAACGAATATGTGCTGTTTAACGATAAGGGACTTAATGAGTTTACAGAAATCAATTTCGACAGGCAAGTAACACCCTATGAGCAGTTGATTGCCCTGAAGGACAGAAGCGGCATTGCGCTTAACTGGGCACTCTACAAAGAGAATGTGTACCCATCTATTCGCAATGAGTTTGCTTCAAGATCAGTTAATAGAGTGGGATATGATAGTAAGTTTTGGAGAGCTAATCAAGCACTGCGCGTCAGTGGCAACTTGCCGACAATTAATTCTATTGGTTTAACAGGTTCAGTAATCTCCGACTCGTCTGGAGATACTTTTGGTTCTAGAGAATTATCACAATCAATGTGGCCATTAGATGCACCAATAGATTTTGAAACAAGAAACTTTGCTAATTTTTACTGTACGACAGCCGATGGAATTGAATTCGGTGGTGGTGGAGATAAGATTAATGTTTTATCAATGATTTCATCTAACTCTGCCGGAGAACTGCAGAACACATATTCATCTTATGCATTTGGTGCACCGAATATACCGGCAGCTAAATCATTCTTGGCTAATGGGGGCATGTACAAAGTTATTACTTACAACGCTGGTTTATATTCTAGAAAGCACATGTTAAATTCTCCACTTTCAGTGAATCCTCCAAACTATCCAAATCCAATCACAAGACACGGCCTTACTGCTAGTGCTGATGTGGATCCATTCGCACACGGTTTAAACGTAGTACCATCTGGTTCTGGAGAGGCAAAGTGGGAAGCTCCAAGGCTTGCAGGTTATCTAACTACTTCTAATGGAATAACAAATTTCGTAACTGCTACGTCTGAGCCATTTTATGATTCATATGAAGAATTTAAAGAAGATATTAAATTAATCGCAAAGGGATACTCGATTGTTCCAGAATTCAGAATTTCCGAACAAGTTGAAAATTATACTAAGTTTGGTATTCTTGGTGGCGAAAATAACGACACATTCGAGATCCCCGGAACTACAATAAACAGTTCTCAACAAAATTTCTACATTGATTACTCAAATTCTGACTTCTTAGAGAATTTCTTAGATGTTAGACAAATGTCTAACTTGACTGCAAAAGAGTTTAAATTATCGTGTCGAGCAGCTATTAAGTTTCATCCATATAAGGGTTTCTACCCTGCACAGCGCTCACTTGACCTTATAACTCAATTTAGTAAATCATATGGTAATGCTATATCGTTAACGAATTTTGATGGAGCAGACACCTCTGAGAAGTTATCAGGACAGCCTTTAAGGTTAGGTGCTTCAAAAGGTTTGTTTCAACCATTGTTTGCACCCGGAATTTTATTTAATTCAATAAAATCAGGAATTGCTGTAGATTATCCTATCTTGTCTGACCCCACTAGATTTCAAAGAAAACTTGTGACTGGTTCGTTTAAAGCAGATGGATCGCAAAGAAGTGAAAACTGGCTAATTGGTGCACGTGTTCAAAATGCAAATCCATTAAAGAATTACAAAAGTGGCTCATTTTTTGACCTTAGAGCAGGATTTGAAACAATAATTAATCCCGCCTCAACACTTCAAGATGTAAAGTTGATTAATACTGATCCACATTTTAGTTCTAGCGCGGCAAAAGATGATATTAATTACCCACCCAACCCCGCAGTTACATCAATAAATGCGGGACCAACTGATAATATATACACATTGATGGCTTCTAACTTTTTTGCAGAGGTTGGAAAATTTTTCTTAAGTGACGGAGAGTATACAAAATTAAAATCAGATGGTAATAGTTTATCTACATTTAAATTTGGAGATAATGAAATTTATGGCGCAAGATTAAAAATTAGATGTTCTGCAGATGGACCAAGAACTTATCAATTTGAATCGGGCTCTGATGGCACTAATATTTTTTACGATGTTTTCGGCGCTAAATCTTTAGGAAAATTATCAGGTGAAATAATAGGCAGCTCCCTATACAATGAAATTAGAGGTACCTTCGGTACTAAATTAGAAGCATCGGGTGCGTATTCAATTCCTCAAGATCCAGAGCTTAATAAAAAATACAAGAAAAACTTTATCATGTATGACCGGTCTACCGCTTTTGGCCCCCCAATGCTTGGTAGACCTTACTCTTCATCCACAGGCCCTTACTGGTTTGAACCCGACACGGATCCGTCAACAACGCCGACTCAGGTATATACAATAAATAATTATGCTCTTAGTGCTTCAGAATTTGGAGTTAAAGATTCTCTTAATGGATATAATTGGGCTTATACACCACCATATTACCACGGTGAATCTTGGATTGATTTTATATTTACACCCACTGCCTCTGTTGAATATGATTTACGTAAAATTTTGTCAGAAGTAAAAACACTTCAACGTCGATATGACCCCGGCGAAGCATTTGGTAAAAATGCAGATGATGTAAGAACCACAGGCGCTCAAGAACATTCCACACTTGTTAGAAATTACCCATCTGCCAGTGGTCTTAACATTGATGCGAATGAGCCATATTCTGGTCACAATATTAATGCAAATGCTATGCAACTTGGAGCTTCAATTAATTTTCTTGGAGTAGAAGATGTGCCAAAAAGACGCTTTGATAAATTTGGGCAATTAGTTACAGATGAAAATGAGTCTGTTGCACAACGTTGGGTTATACAGCCTAAATTTGAAACACCTATGCTTAACTTTGCTGATTCTGGTGTTAGGCCAATTAAGAGTGAAGATGGAACTTTAACACTACCCGCAAACTTTGGTTCCGAATCAGTACCTCGCGGTATGTGGCATCAATTTGGAATATTCCCAGATACAGCAGACAAGGGTATTTTCTTAGAAATTGACGATATACCCGAATCTTGGCTAGCGAATCACTATGAAGTAATTGGTAGTGCATCTGTTTACAATAGATTTGATGCACCAGAGGGTAGATTTATATCCAAGCAATACAGGTCATTTGCTAATTTGATGGGCTTTACTAATGAAAATTCCAGTGTAAGACTTGGTGAAGTAGCAAACAGACAGGTTATTAAAGAGGCAGTCGTTGCAGTGCCATACACAGTTAAGGGGATTGAACAAGGCGATCCACAACCATCTGCTGAAAATGCACAAACTAGAAAAGAATTTATAACCATTCCTAAGTACAGATATGAAGCTGCATTAGAAGAAAATATTGACTCCCTACCGGGTAACTCGTTAGATGCAGCAGGACAATCCATTAGAAGACAAGTTAACAAAATGAAGAATTATGTGTTACCTCCACAATTTGATTTCTTAAACAATCAACTTATCGATCCGCTCGTAATGTATATCTTTGAATTCAAGTATGAATTTGATCGTGATGACTTGTCCTACATATGGCAAAACTTAGCACCCAGAAACAGCACTAGAATGTCCTTAGCAGAAGATGCAGTTGCTCATGAGTTAATCAATACTGAATTGCTTACAGAAGATAACTTAGTTAAAAATCCAAACTTAAGATGGATGGTTTTCAAAGTTAAGCAACGCAGCCAAGCAATGTATGAGGACATTGTGGTGAAGCAAGCTAATCAGCCAATAAAACCACCGCAACTTCAAGGTGCTGTTCTTCAGGGTACACAAGACTACAAGGTTAGGTTCAATTGGCCGTATGATTACGTTTCTATCATCGAATCAATTCAGGTTGATGCCGATGTACTGTTCAAAGATAGAGCGCCTTCTACACCTAATACTAGCCAGTATATAGCCGGCCCTGAATTTGTTGATCCAGCATCTACAGTGGGCGCAATTAATAACGCTCTTGACAAAACCAAGAGACGACAAACAAAAGTTATAACCGAAGTTAAGAAATCTGAAATGGGCAATAGTGTACAAGCTAAAAATACAAAATCTAATCGAAGAGTCGTTGATGTAGAAATTAAACAAGGTGGCCTTCTTGAGCGCACAGATAGCGGTGACAATCAAACCACTGGTCCTCGCGATCCTCGTGGTGGTACCCCAAGAACTGGTGGGCGAACAACATCTGATAATCAAACAACAACTACCACACGCTCATCTCCGTCCACTACAAGAGGAAATGAAGGCACCGCTACAACTGGAACTGATGCTGGAGAAGCAGGCGGCATTCGTGGTGATGGTGGAGGCTCTGATAGCGGTCTTGGTGGAGGTCGCAGTGGAGGTGGTAGCGGTGGAGGAGGAACATACTAATGGCTACATTCTTAGATAAAAAAGAAAGAGTAATCGACTTAGAACTTACAAGTTACGGAAAATACAAATTATCTGTTGGTAAATTTAAGCCTGTATATTATGCATTCTATGATGACAATATCATGTATGATGGTGCGTATGCTAATTTAACAGAATCACAAAATAGTATACACACCAGAATTAAAGACGAAACGCCATATCTTGGTACTCAAGTCTTGTTTGAGAATATTGATAGTAAACTTCAAAAAATACCAAAGGTTGATGAAACTGGCTTAGGCATCATAACAATTGATACTGTGCCATTAGAACCTGAAAAGCCGAGATTCGATAATTTTAGATATGACAATGCAATTGGAGACTCGTTAATTGATGGTAGAGACAGTAGTGTTGTTCCATCTTGGAAAGTTGTTACTCTCAGTTCAAACATTAGTTCTTCTACACAAAAACTAAATGATACATCAATTGTAGAACTTAATATTCCACAAGTCAACATTTCATTAAATTATAAAAAAGTTATTACAAATCGACAGTCAATTCCAACTAATCCAAATGCAAACTTCAGTGTCTACGAAAGTTTAACATTCGCTGATGATAAAGTTATACAATTACAAATGGAAGACCCTATGATTTACATTGATGAAGTTAACACACAAATTTTAAATGATAACTTTGACATCGAAGTTTTTATGGTTAGTGATAATGGTACAACTAAAAGTTTAACTAGAAAATATTTTGAAAACAAAAAAGAACAAATTGTTAATGGTCTGATGGTATCCGAAAGACCAGAGGTTAATTTAAGCAATGAACAAATAACAAAGAATGCTGTAGAATATTACTTTGATATTAGAAAAGATAAAAATGTTAATAGGTCGGTTGCCTGTAAAGCCGCAGATTTATACAATAAACAAACATACTATCTAAGTCTGGATTTTAATTGTGATTTTGATGACTCAGAAAACTTGTACAACGATATTTATGGTAGTGAGGTTGTTCCAGAAATATGTCTAGATTAATTTATAAGGGCGATACAATAAATAATTTTGGTAAGTTCTTACCAACGCCAGTAATTGAATCAATAAAAGTAAGTAGTGTATCCTCTGATGACCCCATTGTAGAAACGATTAATTCATCTGGCTTTTCATTTGGTGCGGGTGAGTTCTCAATACCGTTCTCAACAACTCCTGACCAGTTAACTAATATTAATATTAAAACATCTGCTATTTTCAATTCAGATGATAATTTTGATTCTTTGGAAATGTTTCAAGAGCTTTTTGACGCTAACGACAACCACAGCTTATATATTAATTTTATAGTGTATAAAAACGCTAATTTGATTGAAGAATTAAAAAATGATAAACTAAACTTGAGTCGTATTAGAGAGTATACAAACAATGGTATGTCAATAGTTAATACTTCATACAACGCTGATTTAGATTTAGGTACTTCTCAAATCTCTGGCTATATTGCATCTATTATTAATCCACAAATTCAAGTTTATAGTGTGCCTCTTAGCAACTATGTTACAACTGAAGACTTTACTTCAGAATTTGATGACACCGGTAACCAAATAATTAAATCGTCTTACGTTGATTTTTCGTTTCACGTTTTTAATATGGAGGCTGCTGTAGATATGGCAATTTTTGCTTGCATAACTTCGGAGTCTTTAAACACTCTTTCTGTTTCAAATTTGTCAAAAACAGCATTTGCAATTAATTTTAGTGACATTAGTTACGAGAATATAAAAACAAACGGTAGCTTGGCAAAGTTTGGAGATCCAGTTTATGTTGATGGTGATAGTTTAACATACCCAGGCACACCATTGAGAGGATTAGACGGTAAATATTACAAGTCTGATGTTGTTACACACAAAATTATTAGAGATACTCTGCAAGAAACACTCAACAAGTATCAAACATTAGCTAGCAAAGATAAAACATTAGATTCTCAAATTAATAATATAGAATATGTGCTTAATAGATATGCAGACTCAATAGAACTAATACCTAATTTATACAAAGCTAATAAACTATCACCTTCAAAAAGCTCAACTACAAAAACTGGCAACATGACTAGTGAGTTAGGCATTCGCATAAACAAGTTTAATGCAACATTATTAGGTCAACCACAAGTTGTCAGGAGAATCTATAGAAACTACAAAATATTAGATAATAGAGTATTGCCACCAATTATATTTGACACATCATATGATGAAGAATTAGCGACTAATCCTGAAAACTTTATTTATAAAAACGTTTTGCATGCAAATGCAGCAAAATATGTGCCTGTGTCAGAACTAAGCTCATTCCCCGGTCAAGCAGAAATACCAATAACATCAGATAGTCTTAATGAATCCCTTCAGGCCGAGGTATCTAATATACTAGAAGAAATTTCTGATATAGTTACAGAATCATTTTCTGCTATAATACCAAATGAGGGTGCAAGTGGAATAAGTTTTGATGTCAACTCTCTTTATTATAATCAAGGTACGGGTGAATATAGTTCAGATGGAAGTTATTTTTCTAGACTAATAAACGAAGAAGTTGCAAGATTAAAAGCATTTTTAGACAATTTTAATGACCGATGGGTCCGCGGTCAAAAATCTATTATTGGAGATGCCGCTGAAGGCCAACAAGGTGAATTTCTAGGTGTTGGTTATCATGGTAGCGTACTTACAGATGTTGGGCGTAATAGCGATGGTGAACAAGACAATGCAGAGGATTTCGCAGAAGCTACTGGAAAAGATTTAGTAAAATTAACAACACCACAATTTAAAGAAATGAAATGGTGGTTTATGCGTGATAAAATGTTTGATCTAGTTGCTCAATCCAACCAAAGTATGATTTCGAGTCGTAATGATTACATTGGTGGCTATCCCGGGGATGACAGACACAGCACAGATGCCATATTCGATGATGTGGGAAAAACATTGTTAACTTTAAGACCTCCAGTTAATGTAGACTTTTCTGAAGATATACCCGGATATGGTTATCAAGGTCTGATTACACTTGATTCAAGTCAATCCAGAAATTGGAATGCAGATATTATTTTTAGTGCAATAAATCAAAACATTAATTCACTCTTTGTTAGAGATCTACGCGACGTGCCCGGAGCCACCGACTTGAATTACCTTCTAACCACCGAGGGAAGTGCGGGATCCTCCATTCCATTTCTTGAGTCAACGGTTTCACAATTGACAGACGAAATTAAATCTCTTGTCACAACAATTATGCAAGGTTTTATTAACTCACCAACTTTGTCGCAAAGTATACTTAGACAATCGACTAGAGAAGAAGTATCTCATAACATATATAATGATTTTTTACTAGGCGTTGATGATTTACTCAACGAACGACTCTCACTCGTGTTAGATGCTTATGTTCGGTGTTGTTTTTACCCAGATCCAATGGGTGGAGTGGTTCAGGAGCCAGACTATTACGACACCGGCGGTTCAAACTTAAAAATTCCATACAATGTTTTTCCGGGTTTAGCAAAGAAAAGAACTAGTCAATCTTGGATTCACCATATTAAAATCGGTACCGCTGTAAAAGAAGCCATATACAACGAATTAAAACGCCAAGATGTTGAAGATGCTCTTAGACAAAAAATTGAACAAATACTTTTAAGAATTGCCATTTTTAAAGGTTCGGGTCTTGATGAGGGATTATGCGATACATTGGCGAATGTTGATATCATAATTAAAAAATCTGGATACTTTTTCGTTGACTTAGAAAAATATATTAGGAAAGCATCTAAAATGTCAAGGTATATTAACGTTGATACATTAATTGATCAATTCCCCGGAGGACGAGAGTTAACAAATAATTGTATAAATATTAGACGTATTGAATACGATAGCCAAACATATAGTACTGGAATAACACTATTAACAGAGCCTAAAGGAGACGCCCCATATGATCCAACGCGCCATAGTTTACATTCTGTGGTAACTATTCCAGCTAATCCGGGCGAAGCCGCTAGCAGCCCACTAGTATACAGTTCTGCACCTATAGCTGGCAGCACGGTTAAATTTAATGATATATTTGACGCACCACCAGAAACTGCTCTGGGTGCTGGTACCGTAGATGAACACAGCCACATAGTGTTTAGAAATTTTGCTTTCCCTGGATTTATTGATGATAATTTAATTGGAGAGAAAACGTGGATAGAAGATTACAGATTGGCACTATATAGTTATCAATTTTTTATCGATGATGATCAGTTTAATAGGGAAACAGTTACTGTTGATGGTACATTCAGACCAGAGTCCAATAATTCATCAAGGGACATTTTTGATATCGAAGTAGGGTTTCATGATGATTCACTAGAATGCTTAACTGCTATAATTAATTATTACACCATGGTATATAATAGATTTGTAGATCAGTACTATAACCCTGCTTTAGACTCTTGTGCCTATAATGATTTTACAAAAACGTTTAATAAGTTTTTTGTGGATGGAATAATAGCTGAACATCCAGACCAGAGTCCTTGGATAGATATGATTTCAGCTTATATAATGTACATATCTTTGTTTAGTAACTTTTTTGCTAACACAAGTTATGCAGAAAAACTACAGTTTGGTCAGAATATCTTAGAACAAATAAGGCCCGAAACTGGCACTATATCAAATTTAATAAATTTTAACGAACAACTTGTAAAAATTAAAGATAGACTAGATATCATTACTAATGAAATCGCTACAGAAGACTATGCTGAAGCGGAATATCGTGTTAGAATTGACTTAGAAACACCTATTCTAGATCACATTGGAGACTATTCAGATGCCGCTGCCAGATATAGTGTTTTCACCTAAAGGAATAAATTATGTTTTCAATACCAACTGAAGTTTTACAAAACTCATCAACTAAAAAGAATACGATTAAACAAAACAATAGTGTTGTTTTTGGCGATAAGATTGTCAACAAAACGACGGAACCAACACTTTTTAATCTGCAAAATGCAGCGCAAGCTATGCAAGCTAGTGGAGGTTCAGTAAATCTACGCATTCAACGGCGAAGCAATGTTTCTATTCTAGATCAGGTTAAACTTACAAATGATACTCTATTAGAAATGAACATTGCACTTGATCCCACTAAAAAAGATTTTTCCCTCCTACAACAAAATCCAGAAATCTCAAGAGATATAAATCCCAACATTATGGATATGGAATTAATCGATAACATTGAAAATGCACCGACTAGTGTTAATAATTATTTTCCACCTCACGATGGACCAATACTGGAATTGGATGACATTAGCACTACTCGTGTTGGTGTCAATGAACTTCAGCGTGACGGTACGTTGATGGCACCAGTTGATTTATCTAAAATATTATGTGATATACATATTTTAAATATGAGTGATAATTATTATGGAAAAAACAAATACTATAGATAATGGGAGAGTGTAATGTCTGATAATACGTATACCGGTACCGGATTTATTCCACCGGTTATATTAACCCCAGATGATAGTCAAGATTTAACAATCGATGCGTTCAATTTTGCTGTATTTGATTCAGAAATTAATCAAACAACAACCGTGGAAAAAACAGGTGTATTCGCATTAACGCAAGATAATATAACTGTTACTAATAGTGTTATCGATACTGAGAGTTTTGTTGGTAATAACCAACTGTTACAAGGCCCCGAAGCGCCAACATATAACTTTACAAAGCACAACGTATATGGCGTCACACAGTCTGCTGCGACAACACAATTTATAAATAATGTTATAGCAAGCAATGGGATTGGATTATCGCAAATTGAAAACACAAACGTCATTCAGAATGTCAGTGATGCATCTTCAACTATTGCTTCTCAAGATGTTAAAATGTTTGCACATGTGCAAGATGTTGTAGAACCGATATTAAATGTAATACCTGGAGAAGCATATTCTAATGAGTTGGTAAATTTTGTTGTAGGACCTATAACAGTATTTAGCTATGATGATAATGAAAAAAATGCACTGAAAAAAAAGTTTGGTTTTGATTATGATGCCGTATTAGAAACACCCGATATACCATCATACACACAAAATAAGTTTAATACATTTATAGCGAGCTATTCTGAAGATATGAGAACTGGTGCACTTTCAAGAGTCGACGTAGTAAAAACAACTAAACAACTTCAATTAGACTCTGTAGCCTTTGAAGAAATACCTGCGGATGAAGTGCTTGAATTGACACAGACTGCGGCAGCAGCTACAACTACCGTTGCACCTACGACTAATGTCGCCGGCGCCGGCGGAACAAGCGGTGAAGGATACTAATCATGAGTATATCTGACGGAATGTATGATGAGGAAAACGTTCTACCATTTCCATACGATGAATATGGCGGTCGTAGAATATCAATTGTAGATTTAAATTTAGTTTCTGGTTCTAGTGATTATTTTAGAAATTCAGTTGGAGGATTTTTCTTTAATGAAATAGATGACTATGGTCAAGTTACTGTTCCTCCAACATTTCAAAATATGAACTCTGCACCAAATAGAAATCCATTGATCTACTCCGTAGTTTCTTATGCAGGTTCATCAATCAATGATGCAATTTTTAATTATGAAACTGGAATCGGAACATCTGAGACTGACTCGTCAGATATTAATGGATATTTCGCACACAAACAAGAAACAATTTTACCATTTACAAAATTTGTTTGTCATGTTGAGGCTGATTCAACAGAAGAATTATTACTAAGTCCCTCTACCGGTAATAAATTTTGGCAATGCTGTTTTACTGGA